>Ga0155790_125_pt1 | contig 42526 bp, 35 predicted proteins | sample RifCSPlowO2_01_FD_107444 | JGI IMG/M metagenome (GOLD analysis project Ga0155790, IMG submission 107444) | Candidatus Ryanbacteria bacterium RIFCSPLOWO2_01_FULL_47_79
CACACCAGAACTATCCTTTAACTCAAAGATAGCATTCGCGGAACCAGACTTTAGTGGTAGCGCCGCACCAATACGGCCTGTATCGGTACAAGAGCCCACGGGCACTACACCATTTCCTGCGCCGCAGGTAATTTGTTGGGTGACCGTCTGGCCCTTCACGCCATTTTGCTCAACCCACGCCGTAAGCGAAACGCCAGTAAGTTTTGAAGCAGTAATATTGGTAAGAGAAATTGTAAAGGTCTGCCTTTCACCATTTATCTTCAACGTCGAATTGGCAAAAGACGCACTTCCAATTGAAAGTTTTGAAGCTGCCGAAACAGATTGCTCAACTACCGGCTCTACGGAAACGGGAAGTGGTTCGCTTGTAACTTCCGGTGTTATGACGGGTGCCGGCTGTTCAATAGATTCTACAGGAGCGAGAGGAGAAGAAAGGGTTGGTTGTGGCGTTTCAACAACATCCTGTTGCGTTTCAAGGGTCTGAAGAGAAGGAGACGGCGCAACCAACACGGGTGACAATTCAGCGACAACCGCCGGAGGAGCTGTTAAAAACACAGTTACTTTTTCCAAAGCCGATGTCGGCGACACTACTTCGACTCCTGCGACCATGAAAGTGCCATTAACGCAATTATTGAATTCGTTCGACTCCTTTGTTTTTGCACTTTTATCGGTATCGGTCGGCTGCAAAACATCCGTACAAATTTCGTAGCTATACTCGCCGGGTTCCGCCACCCACGCTTTTTTCCAGCGGATAGTATCGCGAGAATTCGATTGTATGGGAGAAGAAGAAACTATTTCATTCACAACGATATTGCCTTTAACATTTTTGAGAAGCGTAAGGCGCGTGTCAACGCTGTTTGACTTTTCTTTGCCTTGATTGCGGACGCGCGCGGAGATTGACATTGTTTTTCCTGCCGCGTTGATATTCGGAGTAATGTCAACGTCCTCAACAACAAGATCAGGAAGTGTCGAATCGGTCGTGCGAAGCTCACTTACCATAATAAGCCGACTCACACAGTTATTGAGTTCGTTTGTCTCCGCTATTACGTTTAACGGGTCTGCGCAAACACTAACCGCATAACCGATCGGGAGTTTCGGCGTCCATGCATTCTGCCAGCGTATAGTATCTTGCTGGTTTGGCTTTATTATTTTTGCCGACTCTTCAGAAGTAAGTTGAAGCTCTTGAGGATCAAGAACTGAAAGTTTAACCGCTACGTTTTCTGCTTTTACTGATCCCTGATTCCTCACAATCGCTGTGAACGAGAGTGGCCTTCCTACCCGCGCATAATTCTGCACTACTTTGAGCGATTCAATAATCAAGTCCGGCGCAGGCCCCGTTGGCGGAGGCAGTGATGTTACAAGAATCTCTGTACCGCTGCTATTATCAGTCTCACTAGATTCAACAATCTGATTGTCAGGATCGGTCTTAGCCATAAAGTAAATAGACGCGGGACTTATCTCGGGAATTTTCGTAGACCAACTAATCCAAACGGCGTTTGAGTGTGTTATCTCGGCATCGTGACTAGAAGGAGAAATTACTGGAACGTCTAAAGTTGCTTGAGCTCCAGCAATAATGTTATCAAAGTCAGTGGTTCTCGAGAGAGCAACAAGTAATTTCGATGGAAGAGAAGACACGGTTCCCGCATTCCACACCCACGCTCGCAAGGTCACGTTCTGTCCCGCAGTTACATTAAGTGGGGAATCAAAACCTAGAATGGTGAGGTTAGGTAAAGCGGGTGGCATCGCCTCCGCAACGGCAGAAGCAATATTTGAGTAACCCCTGCTGTACCAACTGTATCGGTAAACGCGGTAGTAATAGGTCGTGGATGTTGCGAGAGAATATTTGTCCTCGAAAGACGTGATGCCGCGAGGGACCGAGAATTGTTTTATCGAACCGATCATATCTGGCGAAGTGCTTCGCTCAATACGTGAGCCGGAATAACTGTCGGGCGGCAAAGCAATATTCGCCGCATTGTCTTGCCAGCCGAGCAAGATGCGGTTGCGAAGCGGGAGCGGATTGTTGATTGCAACAAGATTCGAGGGCGGTCGAATGATGTCGTAGAGATCCGACCGAAGCGTACTAGAAAGCGCGCTACCAGCGCTGTTGAATGCTCCTACTTGATAACGGTAGACCGTGCCAAGAACAGCGGACGTGTCGAAGTATTTGAGCGATGATCCTGAACCGGATTGTGAAGAAAGTGTATCAACCGTCGTTGTCCCAAGAGTGCCATTTTCACTGCGCAGGATACGGAAACCGTCTTCGTTGTTTGATCGGTCGGTGAAAGAAAGCTTGACTGAATAGGGTGTTGAGGTTGACTGGGCGAAAGCAATATAGAGATTGGGGGCGGTTGGCAACGGTGGCGGCGAGGACTGAATCGAAAGGGTCACGATGGACGATTCAGTTGTGCCAATGAGATTGTATGCTTTGAGACGGTAATAATAGGTAGGGCCAACTATTGTTGAGTAATCACGGACTGGGAAAGTGAAGCCAGTTTGCTCAATCGTATTAGAATAGAATCCCCCAGCGATCTGGGAAAAGTTTACACCATCTGTACTGCGCTCTGCGATAAAGCCCGCTTCATCTGTGCTGTTGTCCTGCCATCGTATCTTAATATAGTAGGGGGTGCTGGTTGAGTTGACATAGATAGAAGCAACTGTCGGAGCAATAGGAGCAGAAATCGGTAAGGGTAAAACACGAGAGGATATGGAATAAGTCGGTCCCGAAACCCCAGCACTATTGGAGGATCGAAAGCGATAATAATATGTTGTGCCTCGTATTGCGGTACTGTCTCGATATCGCAAAGGATACCAACTAACACCGCTCTTGGAATATGAGGGCACGGTTGCGATAGGGGTAAAGTTAGTTCCATCAGTGCCACGTTCGATAATAAAATTGTCTTCGTTTGTGCTTCGGTCATACCAAGATAGTTTAATATAGGCCTCGGTTGTAGTTGAATTTGAATAGACATTACCGGGACTAGGACTAAGGGGAACCGTGCCGGGCGAAGGTGGGACTTGTGCCTGTTTAAGATCTACCCCGGTCGCTGAAAGACCGGGTACATGATAACCATTCATCCAATCGGCCGTATGGACACTATTGGTATTTACAGCAGACGTTGCCTCCGACGAAAGGTCTGACCAAACAAAGATACTTGAGTTTTCCTTGCGCGTAATCATACTGACCTTCGCCATGAGCTGCGGCAACCGAGGATATGCAGCTTGTCCTTTTAGACGAATTACCTCGGGCCTTCTGTCGTCACCCAGGAGTTCTACCGATACCGAACCGCCGAGTACGCCATCATCGGCAACTGTCCCCCGTAATTCGAGTACGTGCTCGGATTCTGCCGGAATCCTATACTCTCCCGCGGTATAATTTCTTGTCTCATCAACGCGAGCGCGAACAATCAAGCGGTTAGAGGTGTCGTAATTTTTTCTTTGCGCAAAGTATTGGAAATTCGCTCCTGTTGCAAATGAGACGAAATTACCATTCGTAATGCTGTATAACCGGAAAGACGGCAACTGGGTTGCCATTGAAGTAATGCCCGAGGTAGCAATCCTAAACATCAAGCGATTGAGTTTGATTTCGCCCCCCATTGCTTTCACCTTAAAACGCAAAATAGTCTGATCGCCGTTTAACGGTTCAAATGTTCTCTGGGTATCAGTTACCATCGGCAGTGCGCGGAATGTAACCGCGCCGTTGCCCTCGACATCGCGGCGGGTTGAGGAGTGAACGGAAACCCCAGATAGAGAACCCGTTGCTTTCTGACGATGCGGACTTGGGTAACCAACAAGGGGATCACCCGCAAAATCAAGCCCAATAAGCTGGCCTGCGGTTCCTGGATGGGTCAATTCAATAAATGGGAGGTCCACTCTTATTGTCATCAACTTTGAAGAATCCTTATCAACGACAAAACAACCGCTTGGGGCAGACAGCGCGCACGCTGTACTTAACGCAACATTGACGTATCCATCTTTATCAACCGATGGCGCTATCGCCACAAGAGTCGGACCATCGTAGATATAGATTTTTTCATAATCCGCGGCAGTTGAAGAACCAGTCGTATCCACCTGCAAGCGCAGGTCGGTAAGTGCCATCGGTTCCGCAGTTGCTGTAAACTTTAAAACATTGAGAGTGACGCCTTTCCTACCATCAGAAACCCATTGCTCCGCGTTGACTGGCATTACCGGCTCAAAACCAACTTTGTATCCCCCATACGCTTGAACAATAACTCCCTTTCCGTCAATTGACCGGTCAAATGTTTCGGAAACATCAGAACCACTAACAACCGAAGCAACACTCCAGTTAACATTTTTTGAGACGTCAAAAATATAAAATGTATTTACTTGCGCGGTACTTGAAACATCCGCATAAAGACCAATTTCTTTTATTTGTCCCTCGGGAACAATAAGAGCGTTGTCAAGATTAAATGTAAGAATCTCATCTCGGACATTTGATAAGGTGACCTCATTGGAACCAGTATTCAATACCGTATTGCCATCTTTTAGGACAAGACGAGTAAGAGCATTTCCGGCATTTGTACGCTTGCGAAGTTGTATTGTAATAATTCTAAGATCATCGGAAGATTGCGACGCATTAACTTTAAAGCGGCCAACTTCTACGTTTCTCGAACTCGTGATAACCGTTGATGTAGCAAACGAGGGAGAAGAACTCACGACTACTGATGGCCCAGAAAAACTAAGCGACTGTGCAAGAAAACTGCTTTGGGAAGCAATACCCATCTCACGCTCGATTGCATTAATCTGGTCGATAAGAGTTTGTATCTGCCCCCTCAATGTATCAAGCGCCGCTCCCTGCGCGATGAGAGGAAATAATAAAACTCCGGCAACCACTGAATAGATTGACTTTTTCGCCATATTTCTAGAAAAAATTAGAATTAATACTAAACAAAAAAAAGACCTCGCGAAATGGTGAGGCAAACGAGGAACTGTTCCCCGGCGCACAAACACATCATTACTCTTTATTGTAAAGAGTATCTTCCTATCTGTATCTTAGTTAGCGAATATTCTTGTTGATAACTAATACAAATTCGCCTCTCAACTTTTTTTCTGTAGAAATTACTTTCTGTAATTCACCTATACTCATTCTTACAACTTGCTCATAAACCTTACTAATTTCCTTTATTAAAATACACTCAAACATTGATAATCCTATATCAGATAGCTCATGAATGGTTCTTGTAAGGCGATGAGGAGACTCATAGAGAACAACCGGATATTTCGACTCTAAAACTTGCTGAAAAAACCGTTTTCGCCCTTTTTTTGCGGGCGGGAAACCAAGGAATAAAAATTGATCTCTCGGGAGTCCCGCTACAGAAAGTGCGGCAATAAGCGCGGACGCGCCCGGTATAGGAATGATCTTTTCTTCCGGCAACGCGCCCGAAACCTGTCGTACAAGGTAACCTCCCGGATCTGAAATACCCGGGGTCCCCGCATCAACAACGTATGCAAGATTTTTTCCTTGTTGAAGCAAATTTATAATTTTTTGCAAATCTTTCTGCGATGAATATTCATGAAATGACAAAAGCGATTTCTTAATACCATAATGCGCGAGCAGTTTTCGCGTCACCCGCGTGTCTTCTGCAAATATATAGTCAACGCTTTTGAGCACTTCGAGCGCGCGAAGAGTAACATCTTTTAAATTTCCGATTGGCGTAGCGACAATGAAAAGTGACATAGATTATTCTTTATACCGCACCGCACTTCCCCTTTGAATAGCATGATCAAACACCCATCCTGCATTTACTTCAAGAACGCGATCTACCGGTTCTGGCGACATAACAATATGCGGACCATTTTCCATTGAGGGCAGCGAGCTTGTACCCACAATAACATTATTTCGAATCCACACAATATCAAGAGAAATATGTGTATTTTTATTCCAAAAATATCGCGTTTCGTCCTTTTCAAAAACAAATAGCATACCCGCATCTTCAAGAAGCTGTGTTCGATACATCAAACCGGCCTCCTGTTTTTTAGGATCATCTGCAATTTCAACCTCAAGTGGAATATCTTGCACAAGTATAATCCGACGGGTTGTATCGTGGACAGTTTCTGCAAGAAATATTACTCCCCATAAAATAAGCGCACCGATACCTCCAATGACAACATTTCTTTTCATTCTTCCACTCTACCATAGCAATGTTATACTGGCACCAATGCGTCAAATATATACCCTTGCATTAATTCTCATAATTACTTCAACCGTTATTATCCTTTTTTCTGTTGTGCACAGAACAGAACCAGATTCATACATATTTCAAAATAAACCCCTTGATCCCCCACTCCAAATGCGCGGAATAGATAACAACGAAACACTGAACCTTGAGGAAAACATGAGCAATGAAAAACGGGTTAAAGAAGAAGTAAACAACGGAGTCCGAAATATAACACCTCAAATCGCCGATCACATTAAAGTTCGAGTCCAACTCGAAAATACGCAAAATCCGGCCACAACCCCTGCGCAAAACCCAATCCCACAAAGTGATGTCTATAATAAAGGACTTCGGACCGTAGTGAGTTTGTTGTGTCCGAAAGATAGCGACGAGATTATTATCGGTACAGGAGCGATCATCAGTAAAGATGGATACATACTATCAACTGCGCATATCACGGACGAAATTAAAAATACGCCAACGTGCACAGTACGAAGAGGCGCACCTGCCGAAACTTTCGGAGAGGCATCGCTTGTTTTTATCCCCCGCGCATATAAAGCGGCAACCTCCAGCGAGGACCGCGCACTCTACGATTTTTCACTCTGGAAAATAAATGACAAAGAAATATTTGATAGCTGGGAACTTGAATACAAAACTATATCCGCACGCGACGAGGTATTGCTTACCCTTACTTACCCGGCCGAACTTCTCTCAAGCAGAATTATCTTCAACAACCTTTATCCGCTTTTTTCAACGACGCATACCGTAAGCACAAACGAATACTTCATCCGTTCGCGTTCAAGTCTAAGCGCTCAACAGGGCTCATCGGGAGGAATACTGATTGATCCCTTTACCGGGAAAATCCGCGCCATCATCTTTGGGGTGAGTCAAAACAATATTATTTCTGAACGCATCCTTTTTTCTCTTACACCCCACGCAATAGATGAAGCCCTGTTCCAAGAAACAGGGCTTCATCTGACAGAATATCTCGGCTCTTTTCCCTAGAGATTATTTAATTCGCTGTCTATGTCCCTGAATTCCTGGTCAAGATCCGGATCTTTCGCGGCATTGAGATCCTGCTCAATAGCTCCCTGCGAGTCGTCACTCGGTGAAGAAACTGGGGCAGGAGCCGGAACCGACGGTTGCTGTATAACCATCGGCGGTTCCACGAGTTCCGTACGATTTGACAAGATCCAAAACGCAATGCCGCCGAGAACGATGAGCACGACAACCAAAATAGCAATAATAAGCAAATGTTGTGCCGGCTTGTCGTTTCCCGCCATTATTGGGGATTGTTGCATTTGTGACTGCTGTTGTTGATCCATAATGGTGATTTATTCTTCCTTGTAATTAATTGCCACTAGAATTATTTTCCGGTTCATTTTCTGGCGGCGCGGTATTTTTCAGCGCGAATGCTGCATCGTTTAAAGCCTCACGCGCATCGTGAAGGGTCTGGCGGATTTTACTTACATCATCATGAAAAGCAGCGCGTGCGGCGCGCACATTTTCTCCGAGATTTTCCTCCACAGTTACATTAATGGGATACGTCTTCGATGCTTGTGCGCCGATAAGCTCACGCGCCTTTGCTATAAGGTCCTCGGCAGTTTTCAACGCATCCCGCGCGCGTGATACATCTACCTTTTCAGACTCAAGGGTATCGGCCCGGGAATCAATTTTCAAAGCGATGTCTTCAAGACGATTCGCCGCTTCCTCAAATTTTCCGACCAAACGTTCATTGAGTTTATCGATATTGTTCGCAATGTTCTCAACGGATCTTTTTTTGCGCTCATCACGGATTAACTTCAATTTCTCTTTTAACTTTTCATGTTCTTCCTTCACTTTTTCCTGACGCGCCTGGTTGCGCTCCTGAATATCTTCACGCAAATTCTTCCTTAAATCTTGTGCTTCAGTATGAAGTTCCTCCCTCTTTGTCTTGAGCTTTGTCTTGAGTTCCTCGCGCGCCTCGGGCGTGGGATTCTTTCGAAACTCCCGCTGCAACTCGTGCGTCTCAAGACGTTTATCAACGCGCATAGTTCGAATATCATCGCGTACTTTTTTCCGTTCTTCCATATTTAATCCGCGAGTTTCTGTGCGGATTTTGCGTACATCCCCCTCTGTTTTCTGTATTGCCTCTTTTCTCTGTTCCCGCAAATCCTGTAAACGACCTTGCTGTCCACCGGTTTGTGCAAATACGATCGTCGCTGCCAAGGAACCAAAAGCGATAAAAAATAATGATCTCTTTACCATATACAACATTCTTATTTTAGTAATGCCCCAATTTTAACATACGGGGTTCTTTTCTACACCGTCACTTGTGTATAACAGCAATCACTCTACCGTAACGGACTTCGCAAGATTTCTGGGCCGATCAACATTGTGGCCTTTTTCTACCGCATTAAAATAAGCAAAAAGTTGGAGCGGGACTACAGCAAGAATGGGAGAAAGTATTTCGAGCGTTTTTGGAATAAAAAGCACATCGCGTACAAGCGCACTAACATCGTTGTCTCCTTCGGTCGCAAGTGCAAGCACGGGTCCCTTGCGCGCTTCAATCTCACGGATATTTGAAATCATCTTCTCATAAACACTATCCTGAAATACTATCGCAACAGTGGGGAAATTCTCATCAATCATTGCAAGCGGGCCATGCTTCATTTCGCCCGCCCCGTATCCCTCTGCGTGCACATACGAAACCTCCTTGAGTTTGAGCGCTCCTTCATAAGCGATGGGCAAATTATATTTGCGGCCTATGTAGAGAAAATCCCGAAATGAAGAATACCGGGCAATAAGTTTTCTAATTTTATCTTTCTGCTGAAGAATTTTATCAATTTTTACTGGTATTTGAGTAAGTTCCGCAAGAATCTCTCTTCCCGTCGCAAGTGACATATTTCGCTGCCGCCCCAAAAATACTGTAACGAGCGCAAGGATAGTTAATTGAGAAACAAACGCTTTTGTCGAGGCAACGCTGATCTCGGGCCCCGCGTGATTATAAATGCCCGCATCACATTCCCGTGCAATCGTAGATCCAACAGTATTAACAATGCCGAGTGCGAGCGCGCCCTTGCGCTTTGCCTCTCGAATCGCCTCGAGCGTATCAGCAGTCTCACCAGATTGCGAGATCGCAAGCAACAAAGTATGGTCATCGACCACCGGTTTGCGATAACGAAATTCTGATCCAAATTCAACTTCCGTGGAAATACCCGCACACTCTTCAAACATATACTCGCCAACAAGCCCCGCATAATACGCGCTGCCGCACCCGACAATGACAATGCGTTTTACGTCTCGGAGTTTATCCTTTACTGCCTCGAGGCCCCCAAACTTAGCAAGTCCCCCCGAGGTCACAATTCTCCCGCGGATCGCGTTCTCAACAACCCCGGGCGCCTCCATAATCTCTTTAAGCATAAAGTGATCGTATCCACCCTTCTGGACTTGCGCCTCATCCCATTCGATTGTGTGGGAAGCGCGGCCCGCGGCCGCGCCCTCAAGCGTTTGAATATGGTGCGAGTTCTGCCTCATAATCGCGACATCGCCATCGTGCAAATACACAACATGCCGCGTGTGCCGCAAAATTGGGGATGCGTCGGATGCCACAAAATTTTCTTCTGTCCCGCATCCGATAACGACAGGGGCGCCCATGCGAGCGGCGACAATCAGGTTTGGCTCACCGCCATGCATGAATGCCGCGCCATAGGTACCGCGGACTTTTTTAAGCGCCGCACTGACAGCAGCAGGAAATTCCTTCGTAAGTTTCATTTCTTCCTCAACAAGATGGGCAAGAATTTCAGTATCGGTGCTTGATTGAAATTTATGGCCACGCAGAGAAAGCAATTCACCAAGCTCTTTATAATTTTCAACAATACCATTGTGAACCACCCAAACGCTTTTTGCGCAATCTGTATGTGGGTGGGCATTGCGTTCAGTTGGTTCACCATGCGTTGCCCACCGAAGATGGGCAATGCCTGAAGTTCCATAAAAATTTTTCGGGATTATTTTGCGCAGATTTTCGACCGCGCCAATTGTCTTTACATTCCCAGCTCCGGAAACATAGATGCCAGAGGAGTCATACCCGCGGTACTCAAGCGTGGCAAGGCCATCAAGAAGAATCAACGCAGCATCTTTTTTTCCTATGTACCCAAAAATTCCACACATACCTGTTTATATAACTTCACCCATTGCCATTAGGTTAACAAACCGACATACGCAACCATGGCATTGACGCCGCCTCGCGGCCGATCGCGGCGCCAGGAGTAATAGATATCGCCAAGGCAAAACGTGCACTGACCGCAGTCCTCAATATTTCCTTTCCGAACTCCGCCTTCTTGAAGTTGTTTTTCAATAAGCGCGACTAGATCAACAAATATTCTATCTTCCTCGATTCGTACCGCATCAGGATATGTTTTATAAAAACGCGCGTTCTCTGGCTTGATGTCAAAATGGCACGCGCGAATGCCAGGACCGATGCCGACAAGCAAATTCTGCGGCGAGATTTTAAAATTCTTCTGCAAAACTTTGATGGCGCGGCCTACTATATCGCCAACCACGCCGCGCCATCCCAAGTGCGCTATACCAACAACGCACGCATCAGAATCAAAAAAATAAAGCGGAAAACAATCGGCACCGGTGACAGAAAGAAAAAGGTTTTGGGTAGAAGTCACAAGCCCGTCGGTTTCATCAACAACACGGCCAGAATCCTTTTCTTCTATAACCGCGACTTGTGTACCGTGCGCAAGTCTGGCAGCTACCACGCGCTCGGCTGGAATGCCAACTTTTGCAAAAAATTTTGTGCGATTTGCCGCCGTGCGCGCGATTTCCTGCTCACTTAAACCAAGCCACATTGAACCGTCACTTTTCTCCGAAAATCCGTACCGCAACACCGGATGCTTGTCAAAGTGAGAAAATACAAGAGACATAATTTACTTTATTTTCTTCTCAAGATATTCAGCGAAATAACCTTTATAGCGCTTCTGGAGAACTGGATCCAGCCAATCGCTCCCGCGAACAACGCCTCGGCAAAGTTTGCTCCCACAATGACAATTAAGTCCGTAAAAGCTCGACGATTCTACCATCGCGTAATCAAACGTGAGTTCCTCTCCTTTTTCAATATCATGCATTGCAACGACGAGCAATGCTCCGCGAAAACCGCAGTTGGGATCACACGAGTGGTTGCTAAAGTCTTCTTCAGCAAGCGTCGACGTGTCTGTCAAAACAAAAAACTTGTCATCGGCGATTTGTATTGAGTAATCATTACCACGAGCAAAGTAAGCAGCCGCCGCTTCTTCAGAGAGTATTTCGCCTCCCGCTCTACTAAAATCGACAACCGCCTCCCCTTTAAGAATCCTTTCCTGTGCAAATAAACCCTTACCGTGAATAATGCTTTTTCCAACCGCCACCTTTGAAGAAACCGCGCCGTTGACACCCTGCATCTAAGAAAAATCAACTACCTTTTTCACTAATTCCAAATGATCAAAAAATTTTGAGTGTAGTGGAGATGGCAGCTCACTGGGCGCGAACCAACCAATTTCATCCATATACTCCGGATCCCCGAGTCGTACCTGTTCTGGCGCAACTTTGGCGGCGAATACAACTGCGATCCAATGAGTTTTCATACCATTCCTTTCTCTCACCACACTACTCACGCCCGCATGATGTAAGTCTATCACGTCTGCGCAATATTCTTCGCGGATCTCGCGGCGCACCGCATCATCAAACGTCTCACCGAATTCCATCGATCCGGAACCTGCATCCCATCTTCCTTTTTCGTCACGGCACTTTTCGCTTCTTTTGTGCATCAAAAGTTTCCCCTTGCCATCATGACAGTAAAAAACGCAGCAAACACCAATATAGTCAACACCACGTTTGAGATCCATTTTCTTATATTCTTGGCTCTGTTGATCCATAGTTTCTGAAAACCATATTAACAAAAATCGACTTGCCTCTCAATACTTTATTCTTGCGTGATACCGCGCTTTTTTATTTCATCGTGCACGGCGAGCTCATCGCGGTATTCGAGCAACAGTGTACGCAAGTCTTTAACAACATCATACGGTACTGGGACATGCACGCCAGCATCTTTGGTTTGTTCGCCGTCTGTCGCCATTGATTGGAAACGCCCTTTGATCCGATCATCAATGCCCCGCAGCTTTTCACGAAAATATTGAGCATCGTCGGGTAATAACTGCTCTATATCGTCAAAAAGTGCAAAGATTTGATGAATGATGTTGGGACGGAGCACGTTGCCCTCGTAATTTTCCAACACCTTCTCAAAAACCGGCGACTCTTCTGGTTTGTTCGCGGCAATCGCCCTCTCAAGGCGTTCGCGCTGGTCCTCTGATAAAATATATCGTGACTCTTCCCAATCGTAATCTTCTAAAAGATGGTTGAGGGAACCGAACGGATCGTCCGGTTCAAAGCGCTCGGTTTTGCGGTATTTCGGCTTTTCAGGATTTCCAAGATTATTTGGGAACTGTTCGTTCATATTCGTGTTTTGCTGCTATCATTCATATTCAATGGTCGCTGGCGGCTTTTGGGTAATATCGTAAAGCACACGATTGACGCCGCGCACTTCTCTTACAATACGGCTCGAGATCCGCTCAAGCAAGTCCTGCGGCATCTTGTGCCAATCGGCGCTCATGCCGTCAATCGAATCAACCGCACGAAGCGAAACAATATATTCATAGGTACGCGCATCACCCATCACGCCTACGGTCTTGAGCGGCAAAAGCACAGCAAATGCCTGCCAAATTTTATCATATTCATTGGCTCTTTGAAGCTCCTGAAGATAAATGGCATCGGCTTCGCGAAGAATTTTTAGGCGCTCGCGCGTTACTTCGCCCACAATGCGCACCGCGAGCCCCGGCCCCGGAAATGGATGCCGCCACAAAAGATTTTTCGGCAAGTTCATCAGAAGCCCCAAGCGGCGGACCTCGTCTTTGTATAAATCACGAAGCGGCTCAATAATTTCAAAATCAAGTTTTTCAGGCAATGTAAGATTATGGTGGCTCTTGATCTTTGATGCATGCCTAGACGGCTCCGCAGATTCAATGCGATCCGGATAAATCGTACCTTGCGCAAAATATTTTATCGGATACCGCCGAAATTCGCGTTTTGCAACACGCTCAAAAATTTTAATAAAGGTATGGCCAATAATTTTGCGTTTTTGCTCGGGGTTTTGCACGCCGCGCAGGCGCCGCAAAAATACTGCCTCTGCGGGCATAACGCGGAGATTTTGAAAACCTTGCGCCCGCAAAGATAAGGCGGCATCACGAGCTTCATTCTCACGCAATAGCCCAGTATCAACAAAAACAGCGTGGAGCTGACTGCCGATTGCTTTATGTAAAACTGTGGCGGCAACAAGCGAATCAACACCGCCAGAAATGCCGACCAATACATGATCACTGCCGATATGATTTTTAAACACGCCGATGAGATTTTTCTTTAAATCTGCAACTCTCCAATCTTTTTTGGCGTGGCATATATTAAAAAGAAAATTTGAAAGGATTTTTGTGCCGTTTTTTGTGTGGGTCACTTCGGGATGAAACTGGATGCCATAAAAATCGAGAGTTTTGTCTGCAATCGCGGCATTTGAGCAATCATGCGTAGAGGCAAAGCGCACAAAACCCTTTGGAATCTTTACAACTTGGTCGCCATGAGAAAACCAAACGACCTCATTTTTACCAAGACCATTGAAAAGCTCTCCTTTCCTGCCGATAACAAGCATCTCTTTACCGAACTCGCGCCGGAGGCCCGCTGATACCTTTCCGCCAAGCATTTCAGCCATTACCTGTTCACCATAACAGATGCCGAGAATCGGGATGCCAAGGTGAAATACTCCGCGCGCGGGCCGCGGGCTTCTTTTTTCCAGCACCGATGCTGGGCCGCCGGAGAAAATAATGCCAGCGGGCTTGAATGTCAAAATATGCTTTGCGGGCGTGTCAAAAGGCAAAATCTCGGCCTTTACACCGAGATCCCGCACGCGCCGCGCAATTAAATGCGCAAACTGGCTCCCAAAATTAAGCACAACTATCATAGTTTATTGTAACATCTGTTGCTTGCGATTCGTAACATTTTTGGTATACACTGTTTTTATAAGCCAATGGAGGCTTCCTTTGCACCTTGGGAGATCGTATGAGCGCAGCGGATGGTGGTGAGACACTTGCGTCAGCGGAAGTACACGTCACGGAGAGAGGGATTCGCTTCTCCATCGATCTCGGGTACGGGATACCCGCAGCGCTGATCGACTGCCTCGAGGGAGTAGCGAGAATCGAAAACCTCTTGGCGGAGGCCGACACGCGCCTCGCCGGGCTCGGTCACCCAGGATTCAAGAAGGAGATCGAGAAAGCGTTCCCATTCCTCGCAACTGGCGCGAAAACGCCCCGACCAGAGTGAGTTGAGCCGACTAGCGCGAGCAGCCCGACCGTGTCAAGCGGCCGGGCCATTTGTTACAACGTGATTACCAAAGGCGGTCTTAGGTATCACTTCTAAACTCTAACTTATTTTGGATAAATTTCCATTGATGATAATCGGCCTTACGGCTTCAATTTCTGATTTATAGTAGCGAATATCAGGAATTGGGTTCCACAAGAATATCTTCTTGCCAGCAAAATATCCTGCCGCCAATTCAAAAAGCGTATTGCCTCCGATGTAATTTGGTATACCATGTCGCTCGAGGTTAACCACAAGAAGTGCGTCCGCTTCTTTCATTGTATCCCAATCGCGCCGCATAGCATCTTCGTTGAACTTCTGATCAAGCTTTAATCGCTCTTTCTCTTTGTCATTTTTCCCCGAAAAAGAAACAACAAAATTTGAGAGAAGCGGCTCATGACCAAACGCCTTAAGATTTTCCGCAATCTCAAGCATCTTCTCACTAAAATGCATGCTCCCAATAATTCCTATCTTCATGTTTTATATTTCCTCCACTTCGAATAAGTCTTTATCGAGAATCTTTGACGAATATTCGGCATTAGACGGTTTATCAAAAAGAAATCTTCCTCTAAACTTCTTACCGCTCAAAAGGAGAGGCATCCAATGAACATCATCAGACCACATTTGTTCAAAAGGTATTTCGTTGACATGAAACCACTTCGGCCTCATTTCTTCAGTTTCTTTGGGACTTCCCTTAAACTTCGCGACGTGAAAAATATGCACCTCGAGAATCTTGGGATCATTTTCAAACTCGAAATCAACCACTCCTTTTTTCGTTATCTCCACAGCTTCAAGGCCTGCCTCTTCTTTAAGTTCACGGGCAACCGCCTCCTCTATAGTTTCACTCTCTTCCACCTTACCACCAAAACCATTCCATCGACCCGCCCCGAATCCGCGTTTTTTCATGCCGAGCAATACCTTCGGATGTTGATGAATTATACAGAGTGTTAGCAGTTTTTTCATAGTCTTATGCCCAATGACACTTCTTATACTTCTTCCCGTTTCCATACGTATTACCAAAGGCAGCCTTAAGTATTATGATGCCCCATGACACTTCTTCCAATTTTTACCGGAGCCGCAGCAACAGAGTAGCCAATTCATCGGTTCAGTAAACCGAAGATAGAAACCGAAAGGGTCTACTAATCTGAAATCTTTCTTTCCCCATCGCTTCATGATAAGCTCCTGTGCGATATGGCCGCAGATTTTGGATAATACTTTTTTATAATATCCCTCCACATCATCAACAGGTATCGTTATCTCAACTTCATAACCTCTCGGAGTTTCTTTCGGGAAATCGCGGAAAAACGCATGATCTGAAACCCGCTCTTCCCCGCCGTAAAAATTTAATCGCGTACTACCTAACTGCAGTACCATATAGCCCAGGTGTTCACCGATCGGATCTTCGGAAACAACTTCAAAATCCAGCTTCGAATAAAAATCCCTTGCTTTGTCAAAATCATGTATATGCAGTTCGATTACAATGTTATTACTTTCCATGACATCTCTTGAATTTATCTCTTAATCCTCATGAGAGAAGATATATTCTTCGAAAAAAACTTTTGTTGCTGGCCATAGCTGCATATTTTCCATATCATCTTTTGTGAACCAGCCTATTTCAGTTATTTCTTCTTGATTAATTTTTATCTTATCTGATAACAATTTACACTCCCACCAATGAGTCATCTGGTTTTCGGTATCTCCTGGTGTTGTTGCAATCTTATTGATAGGTTTGACATTTAAACCAAGTTCTTCTTCTATTTCTCGGATAAGAGCGGCCCTTTCGTCCTCTTCTTCTTCGAGATGACCACCTGGTGGATACCAGTAACCAGTATATCGACCAAAATCTTTTCTCGATTTCACTAGAAGATATTCGATCAAGTCGTTCCCTCTTTTTTGAGATAATAGACCTACAACAACGTTTTTTACATTCCTATTTCCCATGACATCTTTTATATTTCTTCCCACTCCCGCATGGGCAGGGGTCGTTTCTCCCAACTCTCTCCGACTTGGAAACCGAGTTTCCAAGTATGCGACTGGCGACGTTTTTTTGTTCATTGGTAATCATGCGCGGCTGATGTACATGGAGAGGTTGCGCAACACCCATCTTAAAAAGATTCTGCACAAAGAGATTCGTCATATTGGCGTTGAACTCTTTAAAAAGCCGGTGGCCTTCGTTTTTGTATTCCACAAGCGGGTCACGCTGGCCGTATGCGCGAAGCCCCACTGACGAACGCATATACTCCATCACCTCCAAGTGATCCCGCCAGAGCATATCAATAATTTGTAAAAAGAGTGCGCGGGCATTCTCAAGAAAACTGTCTTTATCTTTCTGGACGCGCATTTGGTATTCCGCCTCAAGCACCGTATCGAGTTCCTCGGGAACATCGGTGTTCTCGGGTGGAAGAAGCAACTTGTCTTCGCGCGCCATAACCGCATTGATGGTTTTTTGCGCCTCTTCGCGTGTCTCGTGCGACGCAAGTACCGAGCGCGTAAATTCCCCGAGTATTTCTTTTATCTTTGTATCTATTGCACTGGGTGTCGCGCCAAGCATCTCGCGGCGCATGCGGTATACCGCGTTTCTCTGTTTTGAAAGAACATTGTCATAGTCCAAAAGATGCTTGCGAGAATCAAAATGGAATCCCTCAATTTTTATTTGCGCTTGTTCTATTGATTTCGAAACAAGTTTTGCCTCAATGGGTTCATCCTCCGGCATACCCATCCTCCCCATAAGATTCTTGATACGTTCGGAAGCAAAAATGCGCAAAAGATCATCTTCGAGCGAAAGAAAAAACTGGCTCTCGCCCGGGTCGCCCTGGCGGCCCGCGCGGCCCCGAAGCTGGTTATCAATACGGCGCGCCTCGTGGCGTTCCGTGCCAAGCACAAAAAGGCCGCCCGCCTCTCGAACCACTTCCGCTCCTTTTTCGTCGGGTGGATTTCCCCCGAAGATAATATCAACACCGCGACCCGCAATATTTGTAGCAAGCGTAACCGCCCCCTTGCGCCCCGCCTGCGCGACAATCTCCGCCTCGCGCTCATGATTTTTTGCATTGAGCACATTATGCGGCACGCCCTCGCGTTTGAGGTACTCCGAAAGGATTTCATTTTTTTCGATCGACGACGTTCCGAGGAGTACCGGTTGTCCCTTCTGATACCGCGCTTTAACTTCACGCGCAACGGCAATAAACTTTCCTTTTTCGGTTTGGTAAACACGGTCTGAATGATCTTTGCGGATCATCGGCATATGCGTAGGCACCACAATCACATCGAGATTGTAAACCTTCTGGAACTCTTCCTCCGAGGTTTTCGCGGTTCCCGTCATACCTGAAAGTTTTTCGTACATCCGGAAATAATTTTGAAACGTAATTGTTGCGAGCGTGCGAGACTCTTTCTGTATCATAACCCCCTCTTTTGCTTCGATCGCCTGATGCAAGCCCTCCGACCAGCGCCTCCCGGGCATGAGACGGCCCGTAAACTCATCTACAATAACGATCTGGTCGTCTTTTACAACATAATGGCGATCTTTCTGAAAAAGCGCTTCCGCGCGCAATGCTTGTTCGAGATGCCGCACATAGCGCACACCCTTATCGCTGTAAATATCCGGAACTCCAAGAAGTTTTTCTACTTTGGAAATGCCCTCGTCGTTCACCAATACTGCGCGATGTTTCTCATCGATTGTGTAGTCAAGGTCTTTTTTCAACCGGGGAGCGATTTGTGCGAACACTTTATAAAGATCAGCTGCTTCATCGTCCGGCGCCGAAATAATGAGAGGTGTGCGCGCCTCATCTATAAGAATCGAATCAACCTCATCAACAACCACGAAATAATGGTACCGCTGGCGCATTCCATCCAGTGAAATCTCGAGGTTATCGCGGAGCCAGTCAAAACCATATTCGTTGTTTGTGCCATAGGTAATATCTGCGGCATACGCTTCCTGGCGATTGCATGGCCGAAGGAACTCCTGTACCACCTTGAAACTTCCAAGCTCATCGCGCATTTTATCCTCCTTACTTCCCTCTTTAAAATGCGGGTCATAAATATAGGACGCCTCATGATTGATACAACCTACGGTAAGTCCAAGAAAATGGTAAACCTCACCCATCCAAACAGTATCGCGCCGGGCGAGATAATCGTTGACTGTCACCACGTGCGCACCACGACCTACAAGCGCGTTGAGCGACGCAGGAAGAGTTGCAACGAGCGTTTTCCCTTCACCCGTGCGCATCTCGGCGATTTTACCATCATGGAGTACCATACCGCCAATAAGCTGGACATCAAAATGCCGTTTTTTCAGCGTACGCTTCGACGCCTCGCGGACCATAGCAAAAATGCGCGGCAAAATCTCGCTCAAATACTCTTTCTGGCTCTCATGTTCAAGCGCACAAGCTTGCTCGCGATATTTCTGAATTTCCGCGCGCATCTCATCCTGTGATTTTTTCCCATACTCCCCTTCAAGCGCATTGATCTCATCAACCACATGAGCAAACCGCTTCAATTCCCGCGCGCTGGTATCTCCAAAAAATGCATTCAGAATCGACATAAGGACTCTATTCTACAACAAAAGAGGCGTATTTTAAAGCGGCGTAATTATACCCGCTTCAACATCCGCTTGAGTTTGCGGGCGCCACGGATTTCTTTCGTCTTGCTTCTTTCCTTGAACGACTTGATCTCCCGCGTGAGCTCATTTTCAACAAGATCAATAACCTCGTGTGGCCCCTCACCTTCGTGTTCCGCGCGAATAAGATGCTTGCCAAGCTTGAGATTCGCCTCCGCGAACCACACCTGCCCTTTGCGATGATGGCGCGTAGTACGAGCAAGTTCAAGCTCAAGCAACACCTCTTCCTGTGCCCGCCCGCCCAAAAGCTTTTCGGTTGGGCGAATAAGTTTTTGCTCAATATATTTCTTGATAGGGGGCGTGAGCAGAGTATTTTTTCCTTTTATGACTACGCGCATAGAAAATATCAATCAAACCCAATATACTGGATCTCCTCTTCCGGATACAAATCGAATTTTCGGTGGATATATTCCTTTATCATCCCGATCATCATAATAACCTCTTCCGCGGTCGCCCCGCCGTTGTTTATGAGATAGTTCCCGTGCTTCTTTGAAATGCTAATGTTGCCAATTTTTCTTCCCTTGAGCCCAAGGTGGTCAACCAAAAAACCAATCGGTATCGTTGGAAACTTGGAAAACTCAGCGAGATCGGGAACTAACCACAAAAGCCGCGCACGTTTTTTTTCGTCATCCGGCCACGGAACATTCTTAAAAACACATCCGGCGGAAGATGATCCAATATCCTGGGCATCAGAACGAAGAGATGAATATTTACGTACCAGTTTTTGGCTTGTATCCGGATCTCTCTCGTGCAGCGAGAGCGTTACCGAGAGGATAATCAAATGCGGCGAGTGTTTGAACACGCTCTCACGATAAGCAAATCGGCAGAATGCATTATCTTTTTCTTCAACCACTCCGGAGCGCGCATCAAAAAAACGAATCCGTTCAACAACATCTTTCATTTCACCGCCAAAACACCCGGCGTTCCCGCGTACAGAACCGCCAATGGTTCCCGGAATTCCAATAGCCCATTCAAATCCCGAAAGTTTCTCGTCGAGAGAACGCCGGACGGCAACGGCATCTGGTACTCCCGCTTCAACAACAAGACGGGTGCCGTCGCGCTGGATACCACGGAGAAGCACACGTATTACAACTCCACGGTATCCGGAATCCGCAATCAAAATGTTTGACGCCGCACCGAGTACGACAAAAGGAAGATTATGCTCCTTCGCGAAATGAACCGCTTCTTTCAGCTCTTCAATGTTTTTCACCTCCGACAAAAAACGCGCCTCACCGCCGATCTTGAAATACGTATAGGGTTTTAAATCAACGTGTTCTTTTATTGCCATAAAAATCCTCGCCAGAGAGGGCCGATAAAGGGTCATACTCCACACATATGTCCTTATGTGAGTGCCAGCTTCATCGGCCCTCCCCACCGAGGCATCTATACCACCACTATACTATACGCACCAGAGGCAGGCAAAATCCAACCGCTCGCGAGATAAAAAAATACAAAACCCCCCGAAAGGGGGGTTTTGCACGGACATATAAGAGTCGATGCTTAATACACCAAACACTCACATATGAGACATTATAGTACCCGAGGTATTATTTGTCAAGAGCGGTCCTGTGGACGGGACCTACTCGAACCTCGAACATATTTGATAATTAATATTAAGACACCTATACTGGTTGGCGTATGTCGCTTGGAACTTATCGAACATTGATGCTTATTGTCGGGGATATTGTAATCTTTTGGATTGGACTCATCATCGCACTCTTCGTCCGCTATGGACCCGTAAAATTTGCTAATGAAATACCGATCCATATTTTCCCATTTATCATCGTTTTCTCTATCTGGGTGCTTATCTTTTATATAGCCGGACTCTACGAAGTCCGTACGACCAGCAATTATCAGAAAACGCTGAAAGTAGCAGTCTCGTCAATGTTCGCTGGAGGACTTGTCGCAATGTCTCTTTTCTATTTCGTCCCCGCGCTGACGATAACCCCAAAAACAAACCTTGTTCTAACGGTACTTTTTACGCTTCTCGGGCTTCTTGGATGGAGACTGTTTTTTACCTCGGCCAGCAAACATACATCAAAAATTCGAATCGCTCTTTTGGGTTCTTCCCCAGACATTGAAGAACTCGCACATACAATTTTTTCATACCCCCAGCTTGGATACTCTATCGCCGCGCGAATCACAGACACCCAAGCGGGTATTTTATCGCTCATCCGAGACCAAAAAATCGATATTGTAGTTGCACCAAGAGAAGCACACTCAAATACGGCGCTCATCGGAACGCTCTATGAAGCCCTTCATAACCGAATCCGGTTTATCGATGCTTCGATGTTTTACGAACAAATCCTTGGGAAAGTTCCTGTATCGCTCATCTCAAAGATATGGTTTTTGGAGAACCTCGCCGAAACTGAAAAAACATTTTTCGAAGGCGTAAAAAGAATTCTTGATATTGTCCTCGCAACCGTGATCGGGCTTGGAGCGATTATTCTCTTCCCGCTCATCGCGATTTTGATCAAGATCGATTCTTCGGGACCTATTTTTATCCGACAAAAGCGCGTGGGCCGTTATGGAAAACCATTTACGATTTATAAATATCGAACGATGATTGCGCTTTCATCTGACGGGCTTGCGGAAGAAAACGGCGCCCAATGGTCCCAAACCAATGACACGCGTGTCACGCGCGCCGGAAAAATACTGCGTTCAACACGAATCGACGAGCTTCCGCAAATATGGAATATTATCTGGGGCGAGCTTTCGTTTATTGGACCGCGTCCCGAACGACCAGAATTCGTGGAGAGCTTACGTAAAGAGATCCCCTTCTATGACGTACGGCACCTCATCCGTCCTGGCCTTTCTGGCTGGGCGCAAATTAACCCGCCTTACTACTACGCCTCAAAAGAAGAAACGCTTTTGAAATTACAGTATGATCTTTTTTACATCAAAAACCGAGACCTCGGTCTTGATCTTGCGATCGTACTCAAAACACTGATGGTTATCCTTTCTCAACAGGGTCGGTAGAAGAACCGTTATCATGATTAAACCCGTGGGAACTTACACGATCTTGGGTGAGTCCCTGTGACACCAACAGCGCATGATTGTACGTGCGCGCTGATTTTAAGAGTGAGGAATCAACACCGAGAGAATCCAAAAAGGTGATGAGCGAATCAAGATCCTTGGGCAAACAATATCCCCCAAATCCGCGATATCCATCATGATATACATTCAGATGCGATGCACCGATGCGATAGTCGGCCGCAAGCGCCATCCGAACATTTTCGTAGTTCACCACAGGATCTTCAATACTATTTTCTCCTTGTTTTTTCCCAAGTGCCTCGCATGATGACGCAATAATATTTGCAAATATAACCTTTACTGAAAAAAACGCATTACCATAATTCTTCGCTATTTCAGCTTCCGTCGCCGAAAGCTGATGTCTTTGGTACCCCGAACCCCATGGTGACATGAAAGGCGCATGGGGCAACAAAGAAAGAACTGGGCCCGCCGCATCTTTACTCAACGCAGTAAATCCAACAATCTGACGGTCAGGCCTCACCATGTCATGCCATGCTTGAGACTCCGTCAAAAACTCTGGATTGAAAAGCAGTTTATGTTGAGGATGTTTCTTTTGGAGTTCTTCGGTGGTCCCGGGCGGGACGGTTGATTTGATCACCACGATCCGCGGTTCTTTAAACGACGCAACGACACTCTCGACAGCTGTTGTATTACACGACCCGTCATGACTTCGAGGTGTAGGGACACATACAAATATCACTTCCCCTTTCATTACGTCATCGCTGTAGGATTTTTTGGGATCTATATCATAAAGGTATAAATCTTTCCCCCGTTCGTAACCCCGCATCTCCTGAAAATAACGGGCAAGCTCGCGGCCGACCATGCCGATTCCAATAATACCGACTGACATTTTTTGAGAATTATTCATAACAATATCAAAACCCCAAACTTCTTAAAAAGGCCTCAACTTCTGCCCTTTTTTCCGGCATTAACTCCCCATAACGGAGCGCCGCATCGCGCGCCCCGACCTTGTTACCTGCACCACGCTCGAGAGCGGCGAGATCTTTATAAAGCGCCGCGATCTCTTCGTTTTTATATTCTTTACCAAGACCCGGTTCTTTTTGGGCGATATGATCCTTCTGAACACGAACAGCATCCCCAAAACGCCCAGCTCTAAAGTACGCTTCCGTAATTGTCCGGTAATCAGGAAACGCCTCGGAGCGGTAAATATATTCAATTTCTTTTTTTTCTCGCACGAGGTCTTTCAAGTCAATCGCATGCGCGAGCGCATTATAATGCATTGCTCTATATGTTGGCGCAAGACGGGTACCATCGTCAAGGATTTCCCACATTCCCGAAATATTACCCTGAATCTTGCGCGCTTGTGCAATCTCAAGATAAATTTGCGGCCGCCCGGGCGATAACTCTCTCGATTCCAGAAATCTCTGCTCGGCCGCGCGGGCAAATTCCTGATTTGGTTCCGAAAAAATTATAGCGCCCAGATTGTAAAGCTGTCCCTGATACATGCGCCATTTTACATCCATGGGCCGTTCCTGAATATTCTCTTCCATCTTTGCAATTGCGTAATCTATAACGCCCTTCATCTCATCTTCGTTGCGGACTCTCGAAGAAGTACGCGAGTATCCGCCGGCTTTTAGAAAATCAAAAACATATTCAGCAACACTTCGCCGGACGTCAATATTGCCATAAGTGTCGTACAGAAGAGCTTGTTCGATAAGCACTTTTGCGCGCGCATCCTGGCCCGCCGCAAACGCCTGATACCCCTGTAAGCCAACTCGTGATTCCTGTGCAGGTTTCCATGTCCCAAGATAGAAAAGCAAGAACATTAATGCAAGCGCTGGATACACAAAAAATTGCGGAGTCCATTTTTTCTGCGTAAACTCCCCCCTTTCTTCCATGCTTAAACCTTGTATATAAGCAAACAGTACAAAGAGCACCACGAGCGAAGAGAGCGTATCAAATACAAAAAGACTTTGAAAAAGGTGTGCGGTGAAAGTCGCGCTCACGATCACAAACACCCAAAACGACACCCGGCCCCGACGCCATGCATCTCTCGCTGTTCGGATCGCGAGAACAAAGAGCGCAAAATATGCAAAGAGTCCGAGTATACCGGTACTCGCCCCAAAATCAACGACAAAATTGTGCGCGCGGTCAAACCACGGCTCTTGGTCAACCAATCTCGGATCATAGTAGCGGTCGAACAAAATATTGTAATTTCCTACCCCCCATCCAAACAAAAAATGTTCTCTCCACCCCTCCCAACCAACGCGCCATGCAAGCACTCGTCCTTCGACTGCCGGACTTGAAAAAGAAACGGAAGCAAGACGCCGCAGGGGGTTAAACGAGGAATTGACAAGTGAACCACGAAACACAACGCCCAACAAAACACCAAGAACAGAAATGGCAAAAAGACCAGTGACTATTTTTTTCGCAGTGGTGTTAGAAAGACCCAGAGTTGCCTCGCGGGACGGACCGAAGAAAAGAAACATAAGAGCGGCAACCATAAAAAGAATGCCAGTGCCAAGCATCGCCCCGCGCGTGCCAGTTAGAACAAGAACGAAAAGGATAAGAGTAAGTACCGAGAACCAACCAACCGATACCGCATTAATTTTCTTTCCATGTATAAAAAGTATGAAAGGCGCGCTTGATGAAAGTAAAAGATAGGTCGCAAGAAAAGCTGAATTTGAAACTGTTGATGTAATCCGTGTTGAGGTTCCTGTCTCAAAAAACTGTATAACCCCGACAAGCGACACAACAAGAGCCGAAAGCGCCATAACACGAAACATCCACGCCCAGTCTTGTTCCTGATTGAATGAGGTTGAAAGAATAATAAAAAAAACAAATACGTGTCCGAGAGTCCAGATACCCATCATGCGCTCATAGTTCGACCACAGCGACTGAACCATATCAACACCAGTCAGATAAGAAATAATGAACGAGAGAAAAAAAATACCGACCACCACAAAAAACGGGCTAAAAAACTTCTGTGGTTTCCAAGAATGCTGGGATATCCACAAGACAAACGTGATCTCAACCATCGTGGTAAAAAAGATCGTTTTTGTGAACGTCGATCCAAAGTAAAAAAATCTCGAGGAAACAAGCGGCAGGAAAAACACTGTCGCATATAGAATTATTTTCAGAATGTCAGGGAAGCGCTTCAAGACTTTTAAGAAAATCGTTGACAATAGCCGCAGAGCGTTCATTCCGGTTTTTTTCTGCATCAATACGCGCCCTCTCTTTCATTTCCGGTGTAGCATACTGCCGAATCAATTCTGCCGCCCGTCCCGTGTCTCCCACCGACTTATAGAGATTTATCATCTCACCGAGCAATGCTGGCTGCGGGTAACCATAGTCCTCAACAAACAGACGGTTCATCTCTTCGAAAAGCTTTAGTCTGCCGCCAATTGCGCCACTTCTTTGTGCGCGCCGGATGAGAATCACAATTTCATTGTGCGACGATACCGGATGCATAAGAGGACTTTGTGTTGTCGTCCGGTAAACATCAACAAGATTCAGCGCATCATTATAAGCCCCCGCGAGCACGTAGACAGAGAGAACGGGATAATACAATGACCCCAATGTTGCATGTTTCTCCGGAAGCGAGTAAGCAGTCCGAACAGATTCCACCGCTTTATCGCTCTTACCGGTTATTAAGTAAAGCTCTGCAAGCCCAAGATATGTCTGCACGTAATTGGGTGCGATCCGTTGGAGCTCGAGGTAGGTCGCCTCCGCCTTGTCCGCATCCTTACCAGTAAGGTTCGCGCGAATCGTGTAGAGTTTACCCAGAAACAGGAGAATTCTTGGGCTCGAGTTTTCTTGCAATTCTTTTTCCATCTCACTGATACTAAAATCTAGAAGATTCAGATATTGCTGGTTTAGATTATCAACACTCAGTGCAATCTGCACGATGGTGTCAGCAATTCGTTCCCGGGTCTCGGTGGTTCCAAACGTATCAAGATCGATTGCTGTCTGAAAATCACGGATGACGCGTTGAGAGTCTGCGGATTTGAATGCCTCGAGGCCGGTGATAATCTGCGCCGCAACTTGTATAGGTTTTGCATTAAGCATATATGCCACAATAACCATCACCATAATGCTTGCTGCCGCTCCCGCTTGATGCGCGGGCGTTACAGAATATTTCTTATACTCGGTGCGCTCACTCCCGGGCAAATACACAAAAGTAGAATGCGCATAGGCAAACACGCCCACAACAAGAATGTAGGTCATAATATTATCAAAGACAAAAATATTTTGAATGATATACGCAACGATCAACGCAAAAAAGAGAATTGCCGTTCCATAAAGCATGCGCCCGGCGCGTGCCATCTTCCAAATTAACCACGAGAAACTGATAAATACGAAAAGATACAAGGCGAATCCAACGACACCCGTTGCAACGAGCCACTCCAAAAGCATATTATGGACACGATCAAACCACGGCTCGTTTCCAAAAAGATCGGGATCATAAAAGCGAGCGTACGCGTAGAGAAAATTTTCCGGTCCCCAGCCGAAAAGCGGCCGCTCTTTAACTCCTCGGAGCGCAACTTCCCAAATCATTACGCGCGGACTTTCGCCAAGATCCTCAACGGCGGCGGATGATAACCGGCGCAATAAATCACTTTTCACGATAAGAGAATTTTGTGGCGCAGAAAAAACAAAAGCAGAAAATCCCAAGATAAACACGACGGCAGTGCCCGCGATTGCACGGACGATCTTATTTTTTGAAAGAATGAGCAGTAAAAAACCGCCCACAAGTACGCCCGCGCTAAAACCGATGAGCGCGCCGCGGCTTGCGGCAAGAAAAAATACGTAAAACTCGAAAATAAAAATGAGCGCGTAGAGCGCACGCAACATCCATGATCGCATACGAGAAAACAACACCCCAACAAAAAATAAATGGAACATGAGGTACACGGCGAGATAGATAGAGTTTCCCAAGCGCGCGTAGGGTCTGCCGCCACCAAGAATTTCTGCGCTACCAACACTCTGAAGATATCCATGCGCCGCCGCGATCATACTTACGCCAATGGAAACATTCAAGAAAATAAACCATTCCCTTTCTGATCGAAGCGTATGTGCAATTACCAAAAACAAGGCAAAAAGATGAATATGGGTAATAAACCCATCCATACGCTCAAAATTTGACCAAAAACTATGGTACGGGTTTACCCCAAAAGCAGTTGCAAGCAAAAGAGCAAAAATGAATGCGGAAAAAGCAATTAAAAGCGGACTTTTGCGGGGACGATATTCAGGCCGGAGAAGCGCGAGCGCAACCCATGCGCCAAAAATTAACTCCGTGATAATACGAAAATAAAAGTTCTTTCCAGTTATAAAAGGAAAGAAAAAACTTTGTGAGACAACGAGTGGCGTAAGGAGCAACAAGAAGATCCCTCCCCAAACAAAAAATAGAAAACCTTTTTCAAACGAAGACATCGTGGCATTCATTGTGCCACGATGTCTTCAAAAGCGCAACGCTAAATAGATTCTATTCGGAATCGAATACTTCTTTCAATTTTGCAAGCGTTGCGGATCCTACGCGACCGACCGTTGGCAAACCATATCGCGCTTGAAACCGCTTCACTGCCTCAAAGGTATCCGCTCCAAAGTAACCAGTTACACTTCCTCCCGGATATATCGAGGAATCTTTAGCAAGAAGTACCTGCAACTTTGCTACCTCGATACTCTCCATGCCAAGATCAAGTTCTGCCGTTGGGATTGGCACCGAACCTGATTGTGAATAGGTAACTGGGGGTAACGGGAGTGGCGCTTGTGTTGTCGGCTCGGTTACCTGGGGCGCAGGAGGAAGCGTAACATTACCATACACCTCGGTAAGTTTTTGGAGCGTGAGAGGTCCTACACGTCCTACCGGCGGCAAACCATGCCGTTCTTGGAATCTTCGGATTGCTGCTTGTGTCAGAGGCCCATAGTAACCAGTTATCTTCCCTTCCGGATAAAGATCGGAGTCTCCTGCAAGTAGTGCTTGTAGCTGTGTCACGTCGTCCCCTTCAGCCCCAAGCTCCATTTCTCTCTCAAAGAGCGAGGTTGGTGAAAGGGCAGGAGTAGAAGCAGAAGTAGGCGGTGGTGTTTGGGAAACTCCCCCACCATATACTTCATTCAGTTTTGCGAGCGTGAGAGGTCCTACACGTCCTACCGGCGGCAAACCATGCCGTTCTTGGAATCTTCGGATTGCTGCTCGTGTGAGTTCTCCGAAATAGCCCGTCACGCGGCCCTCGGGATAAATTTCGGGCTCGGACGCAAGAAGCTCCTGGAGTTTTGTTACTTCGTCATTCTCCATACCAAGCTCGAGCTCCGTTGAAGGAATTGGAAAAGAAACTGTTTGAACCGGTGTCGTCGGTGTTGTTTCTGTAGAGACTGAAGAAGGGGGAGGTATCGTAGATGGAGTTGGCTCCGCACTCGAAGAAGATGAAGAAGAAGGAGTAGATTCAGTTGTTGATGGCTCCGGCTCCGGAGTCGTAGTAGCTGGAGGTGAAGGAGGTGTGTAGGGTGTATAACCGCCACCGCCACCGCCACCGCCACCCGAGCAGTTACCTCCTGTCTCGATGTTTATCGTCGATGCTTGGCTCGCTGTAACGGTCAGACTGCCACATGAGGATGAAACATTTTGATCGTTATTGAAATCAAGACTGCTACTTGTAAGACTCACAGATTGTGAACCAGAGAGCGTAAACGCCATTGTGGAGCCACTTACAGTCAGTGAATCAAAAGACGAACCTGATTTGAGGGTGACATTTCGTGTACTCCCGCCGCCCGGCGCAGTCACCTGCAACGTGACATCTTGACTAACTGTTGCCGCGTATGCAACACCGATTCCAGCGGTAAACACAACCAACGCGACACCGAGCATCCGTATAACTTTGTACGTTGAATTGATCATATTCTGTTTTTTAATTAACAGACAACGAATCAATTGTCGCAGGTACCCTGGCTAACCAGCACACCACTGCCGGCACCATTGATCATAAGTGTGTATGTCAATCCATCAGAACTCATTTCAATACAGGAGTTTGCGCCATCGGGGGCAGCTTCGGTAAGAATGCTAAATGTCGTCGTGCCTGTGCCACCGGACGAGAACGTAGCATCCCCACCATCAAAGACAAATTTATTAACTGTAGCACCTCCGGTATGTGCAGTTGTGCTTGCGCCTACGATTAACCGGCCATTTTTCATGAAAGTCATAATGGGATTCGTTCCAACAATGAGATCGCCATTCGCTGTCGTTGCATTCGCAACACCGAGTCCTCCGGCAACATATACATCGCTGTGTGCTACGACATCACCTTGCGCGAGAAAGAGTGCCGATGGCGTCTTTGTGCCAAAAGCAACTATTCCTTTGGGTGAGACAAAAATAAACGGCGTTGTTGACGCGTTATCACCAACAACAAAAGTAGGATCAATTCTGCCTTGCGTTGCCGTTTGATCTACCGTAAGTGTCCCCCACGGGGTGCTTGTTGCGGCTCCCAAAGTACCTGTTGAATCGACATTCGTTCCTATGGTTGTTGCCCAAACACTGAAGGATATAAAGAGAAACGCGGCCAACATGAACGCACCAAGTACAAGAATTACTTCTTTACTGCCAATAATAAGGGTTTTTTCATTACTGTTCATAATTCTGAAACAAAAAGCTTATTAATAAAGTTATTTATAGTAAATTAACCAACGATAAAGGCCCGACGAAGCCTTCTTTTTCTTTAATCTTACAGAAAGTAAAAGCATAAAAGCAAAGAAATCTGTGGATAAGTTTGTTTTGTCTTGATTGTGATTCTTTCGACTCTATATGCGTAATCTGTGGAAAAGCTGTTGAAAACCAGAAAAAGCAAGTAAAATGAGAAAAGAATCAACCGGAATACGAAGACGGGCTCCTACCCCATACCCCGTGCTCACAACACTCACCGCAAGAAAATAGAAAATAATAAAAACAAGGAACCGAACTTCTTCTGATCGTTTTGTTAAAATACAGAAAATCATAAAGAAAAAAATAAGTACCCAAAATATTTTCCCGCCAAGGACCACGATACGTTCGTAAAGCTCAAGTTCGAAAAAAGCGCCTTTGATCTTCGACCACCAGTCAGCGTTGGTAAATACCGCGGGCGTCAGATAATTGTGATGGATTTTTACCTGTTCTTCCGATGATTTCTCAAAAAACGCGCTGTACCCATCATTAGTCAAAAAAGCAAGTGTTCCGAGAGCGCTTGTTATAAAAAATTCCTTTCTATATTCAGTCATAAAAATCGAGAGGGCAGAAAACGACCCCGTACAGCGCGCGTAGACTTCAGCATACTCAGGAAGAGCGTAGAGTGTCGTAAAATCGCTTGAATCAATGCGGTATTTTGTAGCAAGCACACCAACCAGTTCCCAACTGCAAATATTGCCAGAATCATTTGTCGTCATACTGAAAGAACCAACAAGTCCGTAATTTCGCACCATCCATGGCAAGAACAAAAGAAATAAAATACCGGCAAAAATGCCCACAGCATAAAAGCGTCTTTTTATCACCAGTACCGCAAGCGGAATAATAAAGAGGTAATACGCGACCGGCTTTGTGTAAACCGCAAGAGCAAGGGCAAGGGCAGAATATACAAGCAAGGATCTTCTGCCATCTTGCATAAAGAGGAGAAAAAAATATGCAAAGATAAGTATAAAAAACGTGAGTATTGTTTCGGGAAGGATAAGCATATTGGTAACAGCTACGAGCGGCTCGAAAGAAAAAAGTATCGCCCCCGCGAGCGCCCATTTCTCTGGCAAAAACATACGCGCAATTTTAAACACGAAATACGCGTTTGCGGCCGCAACAAATACCTGGATTATTGATACGGCAATCCTGCCATACGGAACAAATACATCAAAGAATCCGATAAAGACCGAATAGAGTGGCGTGCGTGTTGTTGCTGGGATAAACTCGAGCGAACCCTCCTGCGTGTATACAAATCCCTGTCCCATAAAAATACCGCGCCCCAAACGGAGGAACGTCGTTGAGTCGCTCCAGACAAGGGCCGATGTTCCAAAGAACAAAACAAAAAGCGCCAGAAGTATTATTTTTGTGCCCGCGATTCCCCAAAAAAGCGCGCGATCCTTTTCCATAGCTTCTATTTTGTACCGCGAATTCTACTCTTTTCAAAAGCAAAAATCAACGCAATACTTACCAAAACCTCAACAACCACGAGCAGAAAATGCTATACTAAATATTTCATGGATACCCAATATCAAATAAAGCGGCTCCGCATAGAAAAAAATTATTGGTGGCACACCGGCAGACGTGATTGCATCGTACGCCTCCTCTCCCACATCCCGCGGTCGAGTACAGTACTTGATATCGGTACGGGAGGCGGATATTTGTTAAGCGATCTCCAAGCCGTGGGATTTCGTTCACTTTTCGGCATTGACTTTGATCCACTCTGCGTCGAGCATGCGCGCCAACAAGGGTTGTCTCAAGTAATGCTCGGGGACGCGCGCGGCACCAAATATACTGATGGAAAATTCGATGTAGTTATTGCATCAGATATTTTGGAGCACATTGAAAATGAAAGCGACGCGTTGACAGAATGGAACAGGATTTTAAAACCGGGCGGCACCCTCATTGTTTTTGTTCCCGGGCATCTGTATCTTTGGGGGGAAAACGATATGCTGGCGCACCATGTGCGAAGATACAAAAACCGCGCTCACCTTTCACGCGTTCTACAGAAAAATGGATTCCATGTTGAACGATGCTCGTGGTGGAATATCTTTCTTTTCCTGCCGATAGCGACGATCATTCTTCTCATAAAATTAAAAGATCGTATCTTCCACCGCGGTAAACATGAGCCGGGCGACCACATCTACGAACTTCCGAGACTACTGAACCGTTTTTTGAAAAGAGTGCTTGTTTTAGAAAATAAAATACTCGCGAAAGGTTTTGACTCACCCGTTGGCGTTTCGCTTTTCGCCGTTGCAAGAAAGAAACCATGAACCAGAAAAAAGAATACTATCTTATCACGGGAGTTATTCTGCTTGGGACTCTCTCGGTCATCTTCATGGGCATCGTTGATGGGACATGGCGCAAGACACAATTCACCGATTTTCAAGATGACCAGGAAACATACAATATGCTCGCTTTACAGCTTGCAAAAGACGGGACCTATCGAGAGGAAATAAGTTCATTCCGGCGAGCTCCGGGATATCCGGCATTTCTTGCAATTCTCTACCGCTTTATTACCCCATCTCCGCTTATTGTCTATGCGGCACAGGGTGCCCTTTTCATGCTCTCCATTATTCTTCTTTGGTCGCTCGTTTCATATCTCTTTCCATACCCCTATCGGCTCGTACCTCCTCTTTTGCTTGCGCTGTCATGGTTCGCGGCACTCTCGGTAACAAAAGTAATTCCCGAAATCCTTTCGCTTTTTCTCCTGCTCCTCGCGCTGTGGTGTTTTGAACGATGTCTTTCGTCACGACGTATCTCTTTTACTATTGGAACGGGGGGAGCACTCTCTTGGTTTCTGCTCATAAAACCCGTCGCGCTTGCGTTTATGCCATTCATAATACTTCTCTTCGCCGTGAGGGCATACTTTATATTTCCCCGCGCTCGCGGGGCGGCACTCGCCACAGTATTTCTCGTACTCATACCCGCGGTCATCGTCGGCGGCTGGATAGCGCGAGGCGCCAAAAAATTCAACTCATACCAAATCCAAAGCGGCGCCATGATACTTGAATTTAAATCACGCGAAGCAACAGCACCTTGGAAGCGCATTTTCGCCTCATTCACGGCAGGGCTCGCAGGGGACATTGTCGCGGACAGTATCATTCCCGGATATTCAGACAATCCGGATCCTTACTACTATATTGACCCGGTAGCGCGAGAAAATTTCGCGCTTGACGCCAAAGGATATACCGAGGCCGAAAAAGAACTACTCTTCACCGCGCGCGCGAAAGAACGAATCTTAAAAAATCCAGCAAAATTTATCGTTGCCGGCATTACGGGAATTCTCCGCCAGAACGCGCCAATGAACCACAAAGGAAACGCAATCATCCATATGTTTTCTCGCAAGTCACATCCAGATATACCCTACGCGCTCAAAATCACAACGTTAGTTGCCCTCCGCGTATTGTGGTACGGCTTTCTGGCTTTTGTACTCACGGGGATTCTTAAAGAGCGGAAAAATTGGCAAACCTACGGGATGTTCGCGCTTTGGATTATTTTATACAACGGAATGAATGGATTTTTTTCGCATAATGAAGCCCGCTATATTATTCCTGTCTGGCCTCTCTACCTAATTTTCGCAACGACAACACTTATGTATCTCAAACAACAACGATCCGCGCGACAAAACAAAAGAATTTGACGAGCACCAAAAACTTCTTACCGCTTTAGGACCTCCTTGATTTTATACGGGGTTTCTTTGCGGCCTTCATAATAAATGCGCAATAGAATTTCTGCGATAAAACCGAGCATAAAAAGTAAAAAACCGAGGATGATAAAAAGCACGGCAATGATCGGAAAAGGCGTCTGGGTAAAATGAAAAAGGCCCAGTAATTTTAATACAATCGCCGCTCCAGCAAAAAGAAAACCGATTATTGCGCTCACAATCGCCCAGCCGCCAAAAAATGTCAGCGGACGCAACACGTAACGATACAAAAACTGGATGACGAGCAAATCCGCAATATCGGTTGCGATATGAAAAATCGTGTATTTTGACTTTCCGCCTTTGCGCGCGGAATGCCGAACCGGAATTTCTGTAATTCGCGCTCCCCGGGCGGCAAATATAACAGCCAGAAAAACGTGCATAACGCCATAGAGATGCACATCGCGGATAAAATCTTTGCGAAACGCACGCAGGGCGCATCCATAGTCTTTAAGCGGCAAACCTGTCATCTTCCTGGTCACCCAATTCGCAAAACGCGAGAAAACTTTCCTACTCAACGTATCATCTCTTTGCTCTCTCAACCCCCCGACAAAATCATAACCCTCATTCATTTTCTCAAGGAGCTTTGGTATATCTTCCGGCGCATTCTGCAAATCCGCGTCAATGGTTACAATAGTATCCCCACTCGCGGCATGTAAGCCCGCGTCGATAGCGGCCGACTGTCCCATGCGATATACAAATGATATAAGCGTGAGCGGCGCACAGGAAAGCAGTCTTTCGCGCGTCTGGTCGTTCGAACCATCATTAACCGCGATGACTTCAAATTCCTCCCCCGCACGAGACATCGTTTCCATAATGCGCCGATGGAGCTCTTGAACCGTATCCTCCTCATTAAAAATGGGAATAATTATCGAAATCATGATGCGTCCTTTCCGCCGACGTGATCAAAATAATCCTGAAAATATTTAATGATCATATGGAGAATAACCCCATGAATGCCTTCCACAATGTCATACCTCCCCGCATCTGTCCTTACAAAAACCTTTGCATCAGCAAGTTGGTTTAACTTTCCACCGTCAAAACCAGAAAGACCAATCACGGGCACATGGTTTTTACAAGCAAACTCGACTGCCTTGATAATATTCTGCGAGTTGCCCGAACTTGATATTGCAATGATACAATCGCTTTCGCGGAGATAATTCTGTAAAGGACCAAGGAAGACCATTTCATACCCCTCGTCATTAGCCCATGCTGACATTTCTTCTTCTGTTGTCGGCACGCGAATGGCTTGAAATCGCCTCGGATGGCTTTTGAGATTATGACTAAAAACAGTCTTGTTAAAATCGCTGACCCAGTGAGTTGCAAGCGCCAACGACCCCCCGTTGCCAAATATATAAATTCGGCCGTCATTTTCATAGGTTGCCTGAATGTAATGAATCGCCTTTGCAATCTCATCAAGGGGCAGCGTATCAATAACATCGCGCACTTCACTGAAAAGATTCTTGATATATGCTTCCATTTGTGATTATGACACGAGTGCGTTATGGCTATTAAACAAGATGTCAGTACCCGATTGAGTAAACCGAGTGGGAATTTCCTGAAAATCGCCCAGACCGAATTCTTCCGCGCGTTTTTTGAGCGCTCTGCGAACACTGTCTTTTTCACTGGGGTGCGTAAGAAATACCAAACATCCGCCACCACCGGCTCCCGCAATTTTCCCGCCCCATGCACCCGCCTTCACCCCTTCACTATAGAGCGCATCGATGACCGAGCTTGAAACATTTGCAGAAAGTTGTTTTTTCCGCTCCCACCCCTCGTGGAGCATAAGGGCCATAGCGCGAATGTCGCCCGCGAGCAACACTTTTTTAAAATCCATGACGGAATCACTCATTTTTTTATAGATTTCAAATTTTTCAGGCACCAGGGCGCTTTGGTTCGCCAAAACACTGGAAGCATCGCGCGTGATGCCCGTAAAAAATACCAAGAGGTGATCTTCAAGCGCCGCCCGTTTTTTATAGTCCAGGTATACGGGTGTAACATCAACCGATTCATCGCTATTAAACTGGAGTGTGTTGAAACCGCCGAACGACGCGATAAACTGGTCTTGTTTTCCAATCGGCTCTTTTAAAAGATCAATCTCAAGATTCGCTGCCGCGTTCGCCGCCTCGTACTTGCTGATCTTTTTTCCCACATAAGTATTAAGTCCTTTCATAAGCGCCACGGAAAAGCTTGATGAAGATCCAAGCCCGCTTTTGGCTGGTATATCGGCAAACGAACCAATCTCAACCCCCTCATCCGTAATATTCATATGGAGAAGAGCAGCGCGGATGCGCGAATGCTGAAGTTCACTCGGGTGTTTTGCAACTTCAGTCTTTTGATATTTTACAATAAACCTGTTAACGAGCTTCGTTGGTTTAATGACAAGATAAACAAATTTATCGATGGTCGTCGAGATAACTCGCCCCGGATATTTACGATAAAAACCGGGAAGATCGGTACCCCCTCCGATAAAACTTATCCGTAATGGCGCGCGCACGAGAATCATATTTTATCGTGTGTTCTATACCCACCGCTGATAAGATAAAGGCCTTCTGCACACAGAAGAAAATAAAATGGCATAACAGTAAGAATATACCGAACCTCCGCGTGAGTCAAGAGCGAATACATGATGTTGTAGTATAAAATGACGCCGAGAATAAGGCCCCATGCTTTAAGATCGCGTGCGTGCCAAATAAAAGCGATGGAGACAACTGCGAGAAAACCATACCATAAAAGACGCACACCGAGCACGAGAAGAATGCGAAGACCTTTTGGGAAAGACCTATTATCCCCCGCAAGGACACGCATCAGTTCGAGAGTATTGTAATTCATCGGAGAATTGAGCCGGAAAACTCCGGCAAACCCCGTGACAAAGAATTTCAACGGTTTCTCTTTTATCTTATTGAGAGCGTCCTGATACATAACGCGGTCAAGTTCGATAAGGGATCCACCGCGGTCGCGTGTTTCGTCAATCCTTTTTTCAACACCCGCATCCCAATAGCGCGGTTCTTTGTCTTTAGGAAAACCGTCATAGAGAACACCCCCGATTAAATCCCCAAACGCATAACTAAGATACATCGAGATAACCTCCCGGGTTGAGAAATCAAGTTGCGTTGCCCGCCGCAAAAGAATGTGGCCGCCCGAGCCAAGCTGCCAGGTACCGATAACAATATGATTGCGAAACGACCATGTGCCGATAATCACAACAACGATAATAGTAAACACACCGAGATGAAAAATAAGTTTTCCGAACGAAAAAACTTTTCTATTCCACAAAACAGGCAGGAAAAAAGCAATCGGAACAAAGTACAGTAATAGAGGACGTTCTAAAACCCAAAACGCAAGAAGAAACGAAGACAGCGCAAGCCACCCGTAATGGCGCGTTTCGTGGTATTTCAAAAAACTAAATACCGCAAAAGTCGCGATTGCCATCGTAAAAAGCTCGTAACTTCCGAGCCACACAAACGCCGACGCTTCCCAAAAGAGCGCAAGCATAAAAGGCGGCGCGTACTGCCACAATCCGGAAAGAAAACGCGCGCTTATACGCCAAAGAAAAAATATTGTAAGCAGAAGAGAAAACAGGTTCACCAAAAAAATCGCGACCATGCGTTCGCCGAGAAGAAAAAAAGCTCCGCCAAGGGCTACGGCATATCCGGGCCCTCTTTGGACAAAACCTATATGCTTGCCCCCAGAACCAAGCGATCCGGTACGAACCAAACTCAACGCGGGGCCGATAAATGTGCTTTTAGGAGAAACTGTCTGATTCGTGGTATTTTCAACCGTCTCAAAAATTTGCGAGAGATTGCCAAGAACTATCGCATGCACGAGAGCTGCTATAAGCGCCGCAACGAGAATACTACTTATAGCAACAACCTCCTTTCGCATAGTTATATTCTACATGCAAGAACCATTCCTGCATATTGATTTATCAGCTTTTTTATGATATTTTTATCCGATGATACGACGCATTTTAGTAACAGGAACAGTACTGACTGTGCTTTTTTTTGTTCTCGGAATACGGCTTTCCGGGCGGCTTGACCTTATTGCTTCAAACCCGAATCCGCTCATTCGGCATTTCGCGCCAACATGGCGGTCGCTAAAAAAGATCCTCGATGTTCCGTATATTCTCGCCTCAACTTTTAGATCATCCGACCTCCCCATATATCATATAACGCTATCGGCAAGCGATCGCGCTCGTCTTATTGATAACCTTCCAAACTATCCGCGCGAGAATCGGCTTACTGAAGAATTCAAACAATCAGCAAAAGCAGAGTTCCGCTCCGACAACTACTTCACCGATGATGCGCGGGTTCGTTATCGGGGTGTTTCGCCAAATCATTGGAACGCGGTCAAAAAATCATGGCAAATTAATCTTCCCGACGAATCCCCTCTCGGCGCGCGAACGGTATACCGCTTCTTCCTTCCAGAAGACAAAGGTTGGGTACTCGCAAAACTGAACGAGTATCGGGCAAAAAAATTCGGCCTGCTCACGCCCGAAATTTCATACGCATGGATAGCCGTCGATAAAGTCGACGCCGGCATCTATTATCTTATCGAAGGATGGGAAGAATATTTCTTGGAACGGAACAAACATCCCATTGGCCCCATCTTCGCAAACGAGAACGTTTCTACCACCGGCGTCGATCTCTATCGCGCATCCTCAATCGATCTATGGGAAAACCGCTTTGACCCCAACAGGCCCGGACACGAATATGAAGCGCTCGCATATTTTCTGGAACTGGTCGAAAATGCATCCGACGAAGAATTTGAGCAAGCCCTGCCTCATATCCTCAACCTTCCAAAATTCTATCGATGGATGCTCGTCGCAACTCTTTCCAACAGCACCCATCAAGGAAATATCGCAAACCAAAATGTTTACTTCAACAGCGCGGACGGAAAACTTGAACCGGTGTCGTTTGACACCGCGCTCGCAAGAATCGACGGGCCCATTGACCTTTCGAAAACCCGCCTCGTAAACCGCGCGATGCAGATCCCCCGCTTCCGTGCAGAATTTACAGCTTTGGTTCGCGACTACGTCTCAAATCCGGCAAATCTTGAAAGCGATCTCGCATTTTATGATGAGACCAAAAAAACCATTACCGGAGCGATCATGGACGACACAAAAAAAGTGCAAACCTCCTTTGAGGTATTTCGCCTGATCCAGAGCGAACGGGAAATCGTAGAGCACAACTTCCAAGCGCTCAAAAAAATGGTTGATTCCGATGGCGGGCTAAACTTCAAGTTCGCAGAAGAAACGTATCCGCTCGCCCGCCGACCGTTTCAGAAAAATCTTTTTGTTTCGTTCATTTCAACCTTCGCGACGCGCGACGAGTTCCTCGCGCGAAATCTGCAGTTCCGGGCTGGAAAAGAAAACAATACGATTATACTCTCCGCGGGCACACATATCTTTGCGCGCGATGTTATCGTGCCAAAAGGACAGCGCCTTGTTATAGAACCCGGTTCAACTCTTCAGTTCGCGCCGGGGGTATCCCTCATCTCATACAGTCCCATTGAAGCGCGCGGTACCGCACAATCACCCATACGAATCGGGAGACTTGTTTACAATATTCCCTGGGGTGTTTTCGCCGCAGTAAATACCGACGGGGAAAACCACTTCAATTATGTATACGCTGACGGAGGCAAAGACGACACAATCAATGGAATTTACTTTAGCGGCACACTTTCTTTTCACGATGCTGACATTGAGTTTACAAACGGAAGTGTCGCGCGCGCGGGCGCTGACGACGGCATCCATATTCAAAGCGCAAAAGGAATTATCCGAAACTCAACTTTTTCCCAAAACTCAATGGATGCGATTGATATTGATTTCGCGCGCGGCGAGGACTCGATTTTCGAGAATAATATATTCCGCGAAACAGGGGGAGACGCAATGGACTTAAGCTTTTCAGAAATGACTATTAGAGACAGCACCGTAACCGACTGCGGTGATAAGGGAGTAAGCGTCGGTGAGGCTTCAAATCCACAAATCAAGAATATTACAGTCACGCGCTGCTTTTTCGGTGTCGCAGTAAAAGACCGTTCTCATGCCATAATTTCAAACTCATCGTTTAAGGAAAATAAAGTTGGCATCGGCCTGTATCGCAAAAAACCATATTTTGTAGCCGGAGGAACCGCTGAAATTATAAACAGCATTTTTCAAGACAACAAAGAAAAAGTAACAACTGACGAGTTCTCGTCGGTTCAAATCCATGAAAAGTAAACTTTTCGTAAGCTTGGCTGTTTTTCTCGCAATCGCGGCCGCATACCGATTTATGCAAAATCGCAATATTTCTGGACGCCTCGATATTATTTACCAGAATCCAAACGCCATTGCACGCCATTTTTCACCAACATGGAGATCAATAAAAAAGATCTCTGATTTTTACTATCTCCCCCGAACGATTTTTCACGCTTCCAACCTTCCCACCTACCGCCTGACATTGAGTCGTAAAGATATGCAGACCCTTTTGAATTCGCTTCCCCAACTCGTTGGCGGCAAACCGCTCCTTGCGGAAGAAGGCAAAGATACCGTGTTGGGAAGGTTCCAATATGGAACGGTCGATGCGGAAGTACGAGTGCGCAACAGGGGCCTTTTGCCGAACCACTGGAGCGCCATAAAGAAATCGTGGAACATAAATTTCACGAACAGTACGACACTGGACGGCCATGCGTCGCTCCGGCTTTTCATTCCGGAAGACCGCCGGTGGGCATCAGAATTTTTAGAAGCTCACCGCGCGAAAAAGTTCGGAGTCTTAACGCCGGACCTCGAATTTGTAAAACTCATAATGAACGGAAAAAACTTTGGAGTCTATTTGAGCATCGAAAATTGGGAGCCGGCCTTTTTTGAGCAGAAAAAACGCGCTATCGGTGAAATCTTTGCCGAGACTGATCAAGAGCACCCTGAAGATATATTTCGTCTCGATGCAATCGACAAATGGCAAAGGCGCATCAACCCGCTTGACACGAGCAATGATGCGGCGCTTGCATATTTTTTGTATGTTGTTTCAGAAACATCAGATGAAGAATTCGCGCGCCGCATTCCCGCAATACTTGACATGGATGCCTATTACGGTTGGGCGCTTGAGTCGCTCGTCGCGCGCAACCGTCACTCCAAGAACACAGGCAATTTGAATTTCTATTTTGACCCGTCGCGCGGCATGTTTGAGCCAATTGCATATGACATGTTTTCGTGGGAACTTGGCGATACGTTCGAGGTCGCCCATAACCGGTTACTCAACCGTATCATGTCGCACGAGCCGTTTAGAAAAGAATTTGAAAAACGAGCCCGGGCATACGTCAAAGACGCTGCGAATCTCGAAGATGATCTGGCGGTTTACGATCAGACAACAAAAAGTATCGAGAAAGATATCATGGCAGATTCCGCAAAACTTCCGCCAACCTATGAATTTTTTAGAGCATACCGAGAACATCGTGGTCATATAATCACAAATTTTGAAAAGATAACGCGATGGTTTGACGAACGAGGTGAACTTCCGCTTCTTTTCGCAGAAGAGACCTATCCGCTGGGCGGAGCAAATCGCAGCACCTACGACTTTTCTTCGTTCGATGCAATCTCGGCGACACCGGAAGAATTCCGGGCGTCTTACCCGCAATTTTATTCTCTCGGCAGCAACAAAATCGGCATTGGGCCCGGTAAGATTTTATTCCGTAAAAATATCATCGTTCCCAAGGGCTTTATTCTTATCATCCAGCCGGGCACAGAAATTTTTATGGACGAGAATGTGTCTTTCATCTCATACAGCCCCATCGAAGCGCGCGGAAAACAGGACTCTCCCATCGTTATACGTGCAGCGAGCACGTGGGTGCCCTGGGGCACGTTCGCACTCGTTGATACACCGCAAGAGAGTGTATTTACCCACACACAACTCTCGGGAGGAAGTTCTGCAGTTGTAAACGGTATGACATTCCCACCCTCGACTATTTCTGCCTTTGACTCTATTCTTTCAAAATAATCTATGGAACAAGCATTTCGCCGATATGAATTCAAATATATTCTCGATCGCAATACCGCGTGGGCAATTCGTGCGATGCTTTTCGCGCACGGCATGGAACACGACCCAAGCGCGAAGCGCCACCTTTCCCAGAACTACGCGGTCACGAGTCTTTACTTCGATTCGCCAACAATGGGCGATTATTCCGACAAGGCAGGCGGCTTTCTTCAAAGAAAGAAAATCAGAATCCGGATCTACGAGCCGCGTCTAACAGAAAATACGAAAGAAATCTGGCTTGAAAAAAAATCAAAACATGAAATGCTCATCTCAAAAATACGCGCTCCACTGACGCATCAAGAATACGCCCGAATCATCCATGGCGACTTTCTCGAAACCGTGAAGAATCATCCGGTATTTCTCCCCTTGATGGCACAATCCATGCGCCCGGTCGCCATCGTCCGCTACGTACGGGAACCACTGGTATATCCGCACCAACAAAACCTGCGCATCACGTTTGATTCACACATCGAAACGTGTAAATCGCGCGACTTGGAAAATCAATGTTTTATGCAACCCGTTACGCGCGGCGAAACCATCATGGAAGTAAAATTTTCTCACGCCCTTCCTTATTGGTTTCGAAAAATTCAGGGTGAATTTCATATCTCCCGGAGCGCGTTTTCAAAATACGGGAGGTCGATCGAGTCCTTATACCGTTATCATCCAATCCCCCGGTAATTTGACCAATTTCTAACTTTTATGTATCCTTCTTACTATCATGCTTGACCAATTTCTTTTTCTCGCAGAGACAGAAACAAACGCCGCGATTATAATCATAAATCTCGTCTTCGTCTTCGTACTTGAACTTGCGATCGCGTGGGTGTACCGAAGAACACACCGTACGCTTTCCTACTCACAATCGTTTGTCTCGACAATTATTTTGATGGGAGTGATTGCATCGCTCATCATGATGGTGGTTACAGAAAA
>Ga0155790_146_pt1 | contig 15363 bp, 20 predicted proteins | sample RifCSPlowO2_01_FD_107444 | JGI IMG/M metagenome (GOLD analysis project Ga0155790, IMG submission 107444) | Candidatus Ryanbacteria bacterium RIFCSPLOWO2_01_FULL_47_79
ACAGCAACGGCATCGTACGCGAATATAAAGTGATCGGTATTTTTAAAACCGGCATGGATGGCATTGATATTATGACGTTTGTCACGCGCAAGGAATTCGAAGCGACACATGGAGTCACGGACCGCGCGCATGAAATTATGGTGCGTTTGCCGCAACTAGGCAACGAAGAAAAAATAATCGCGCAGATCCGCGCGCTTGGCTATACAAAAGAAAAAATTGGCCCATGGAGTTCTTTCTCGAATTTTACGGCAAACATGTCAAGCAGTTTCAGTATATTGAATTTCATTACCGGTGTAATCAGTCTCGTGGTTGCGTGCACGACGATTTTTATCGTTATTTTTATACACGTTGTAAACAAAAAACGCCAGCTTGGCATTTTGAAAGCAATTGGCGTGAGCGAGCAGATCATCATAAACTCATATTTGATTCAGACATTGTTTTACGGGTTTGCGGGGGCGGTGTTGTCTTTGGGTATCATGTATGGCGTTGCGAATCCGTACTTCAATTACAGCCCGCTCGATATGGGTTTCGCAAAAGTACGCCTGCTTATCCAGCCGCTCGGTATGTTAAAAAGTGTTGTGATTATCGTTGGCGCAAGTCTCATCGCCGGTTTTATTCCGGCATGGATGACCGTGCGCCAGTCAATTATTAAAGCAATATGGGGTTGATTGAAGTTCACAATTTGGAAAGAACATATCCGGGCAAAGTGCCTACGCATGCTTTGCGCGGCGTTTCGTTTTCTGTTGAAGAGGGCGAGTTCGTCGCGATTATGGGAAAGAGCGGCTCGGGAAAATCCACGCTCTTGCATCAGTTAGCGCTTCTTGATATGCCCACGGGCGGGTCGGTTGCGATCGACGGCAAAGATGTTCTTGCGTTGAGTGAACATGAAAAAACAAAGTTTCGTCTCGCAAATGTCGGCTACGTTTTTCAAGAATACGCGGTGCTTAATGAATTGACTGCGCTTGAAAATGTCGCGCTGCCGCTTCGTGTGCGAGGTACCGCCGAAAGCTCGCACGCGAACGAAAAGGCCACAATGCTCCTTGAACGCGTCGGACTGGACCATCGCTTGCATCACTATCCAAGCGAGCTTTCGGGCGGCGAGCAGCAACGCGTCGCAATTGCGCGCTCGCTTATCAATAAGCCGCGCATTTTACTTGCGGATGAGCCGTGCGCGAATCTTGATACGGCTTCGTCGGAAACCGTGCTCAAACTTCTGCACGATCTAAACAAAACTCTTAATCAGACGATTATTATGATTAGCCACGAGCCCGAAGACCGTAAGTGGGTTAAGAGGATCGTGTGGCTTAAAGACGGTGTTATTGATCATATTGAAGACGTGCATTAAAGCAAGTCTCAATAGGTCTCATTTCTGGTATTATATGCTTATGCTCAACGGCGTTGTTTTTCCGATAATCGTGTTCGCGGTAACAGCCGTTTTTGTTTTTGGGCGGCAATGGTATTTTGCAAAATATAAGGTACCCACGGGAGTAGATATTGCAATCGCCGCAGGCGTTGTTGTAGTTGCGGCTCTTCTCATGTTTGCCATGGGGCACATACCGATCTGCAAATGCGGGTATGTAAAGATATGGCATGGGGTCACCTACAGCAGTGAGAACTCCCAGCATCTTACCGACTGGTACACGTTTTCGCATATCATCCACGGTATCGGATTTTACGCACTCTTTCGCATCGGCAGACTCAAAAAGTTGCCGCTCGGGCTTGCATTTATATTTGCGATCGCGCTTGAATCGGCATGGGAAGTTTTTGAGAATACCGATTTCATTATTAATCGCTATCGCGAGGTGACAATTTCTCTTGATTACTATGGCGATAGTATTATCAACTCGGTTTTTGATATTTTTGCCGCCGCCTTTGGTTTTGTACTTGCATGGCGGCTTCCGGCGCTTGCGTCAGTTGCGATCGTAATCGCGCTTGAAGTTTGGGTTGGCTATTCAATCCGCGACAATCTTACGCTCAATATTATTATGCTTATCTGGCCAATCGAGGCAGTCAGAGTTTGGCAGGGAAGCGGATAGATCATGAAGTTGCTCTCATCCACAACCCGAATTCGGGTTCTAGGATATAATGGCGTCATACAACCATGTTACATGAACTGTTGAAGGGTTTTATTTTTTCACTCACCCTCGTTTTTGGAATTCTCTCGGTTACGCTGGCAGTTTTTCTTGTAAACCGTCTTGGCTATAATTTTTCCGAATATCTTGTGGGATCTGTTTTTCCCGTTACTATAACGCCAGAGGATTTACATCGGACGTATACATCTCGTTCCCAGAAAATCAGGGTTCTTATTGTTCCCGGGCACGACAATGAGTATTCCGGAGGATATTATCGCGGTATCCGCGAGGCGGACTTGAATCTTGTTTTGGCAAAGGAGCTTTATGATCAGTTTGAGCCAGACGAGCGTTTTTCTGTTTTCACCGCGCGTGATTTTACCACAGGTGCTTATACTCCTGAATTTGAAAATTTTTTCAAAAACCAAGAATCTACAATCCGCAAGTTTCGTGATAATCTTCGCAGTAATATGAAACTTTTTGTCGCGCATGGTACGATTCAGCGAAATACGCCAATCGACCGTAATCCAGTCAACAATATCGTTTCCCTCCGTCTTTATGGAATTAATAAGTGGGCGAACGATAATGATATTGATATTGTGTTTCATGTGCATTTCAATGATTATCCTGGCCGGTCTGCCAATCGTCCCGGAAAATATTCAGGATTTGCGGTTTACGCGCCCGAGAACCAATATGGCAACGCGATGGCGAGCGTTGATGTTGCCCGCACTCTCTATACCCAGCTTGCACGGAATTTTTCACCGAGCGACCTTCCAATTGAACAGGGGGGATTCCTACAGGATCAAGAACTCATTGCGGTTGGTTCCAATGCATCACGCAATGGCGTCTCCCTACTCGTTGAGTATGGATATATTTATGAGCCCCAGTTTGTCAATGTCGAAACGCGAGGACCGATTATAAAGGAACTTGCATTTCATACGTATCGCGGCATCGATAATTATTTTAAGAAAAGGTTATATACCGATGCACTTGAAACGACACTTTTACCGTTTAACTGGAGCACCGTTCTTCGGAAAGGGATGGCGGGATCGCGTGCGGTGCTTGCTCTTCAGGCCGCACTCAAGGGAGAGGGGTTATATCCGCCACTCTCTGAAACATCCCGCACCTGCCCCATTAACGGGAACTTCGGTCCGTGCACGGAGAATGCAGTTCGTCTTTTTCAAGAACGCTATTTCGCAGATGTACTTGCACCATACGGTTTGGCGCAAGGCACGGGTGTTGTCGGTCCCTCGACACTTTCTTTGTTAAACAAGCTTCACGGTTCATTATGAAGGAGCTTCGCCGATTTTTTATTTTCACGCTTCTCGCAATCGCAGTTTTGAGTGCGATTGTGCTAACGGTACTCGTTCATTATATTCCTGTAGCAAAGACCGACGTTGTACTTTCGCGCGAGGTTCAGGGTATTGGGGGCGGTTTTGTTCTTTTTCTTATGCGCGCCATTAGTATTTGGGGTGATTCATGGGTAAGTACGATGAGTGTTGTGACGGCAGCAATAATTTTCATCGCGTATCAATACCAGCGGGAGGCTCTTTTTCTGTTGCTTACATTCTTCACGGATTCGCTTTCCATTCTGGTCAAAACTCTCATTGCGCGCCCGCGTCCCGGCGCGGATCTCATCGCAGTGTACGAGGATTTCGGCGGATATAGTTTCCCGAGCACCCACGTGGTGCATTATGTGGTGTTTTTTGGATTTTTGTTCGCTATTATGGTGAACCGAAAGTCCATACCGTTTTTTGTTCGCGTTGCCATTTCTTTATTTTCGCTTTTCCTAATATTGGGGATTTCAGTCTCGCGGGTGTATCTTGGAGCTCATTGGGCAAGCGACGTGATTGGCGGTTATATATTTGGTTTTATTATGCTTTCTATTATGTTGCGTGCGTACCTTTGGTTCACAGCAGAAGTTTCCCAACCACACGTATAATCCTTCAAGGTAAATCGCAGGGCATGTGCGGCGGCCGGAAATTCATCACCCCTCGCGTAATTCATACGCTGGAAAAACAGTTCCTTAATTTCTCGGAGCTGTTTTTCTTAGTAAAAGATGTTACAGTAAAAAAAGATCATACCGAGCGAAGTAAAAAAATACCGAGGAAAGTGGGACACACTAATGATTGACCCTGTGTTTGCAATGCAGCGAGCAACCCGGAGCGGAAAATTCAGCCGGGGGTTGGACATTTTCGAGCCGGACATACTCCTGCCGGAGCAGTTCTTTTCGTCTACCAGGCAGAGTAGATGCCGAGGGGTACGTGGACTCATGCTTGCTGTTCTTGAGGACGGCATCGACTGTTTCATGAAATACGCTTCCAGCCAGTATCCCTCTGATAGAGAGGTCTTCAAAGAAGCCTACGGCTGGATCATGTTGAGCAACGAGCGCTGGCTTTTCTCTTTCGAGAATATCTGTCTTATTCTCGACATGGACGCCGGTCACATTCGAGAGGGTCTTCTCGGGTGGCTTCGTCGGCAGGGACTCTCGCCGCCGGTCGGGAAGTGAGTCGAAAGTCGCTCAAAACTTATGGGCGGCTTTTTTTCTTGGGTTTGATCGGAAACAAAAACATGATATTGTGCAGCAAACGCACATTGGGAGGTGTCCGATGGTGGTGACGTATTATGTAGAGGTGCAGAGACCTTTTACACGTAGGGTTGTTTCTTCGCTTGAGGGAGGGACGGTTTTCAATTTTCTTCCCGTGGTCATGGCAAATGGGCGGACTCGCATCGCTCCGTTATGGAAGTGTTCGCCGAAACAAATTGGTCTGCTCAAAGAGACAGTCGGGGAGCGTCTTTCCGAATTCAGGGTTTTCCTGCGGCGAGGGAAGGGGTCGATTCGTGAACGGGTACGGAAGTTGCAGTTTTCGCGTACACAGGTCAGAGAGAGTCGTATCCGGGCGCAAATCGGCCCGCTCTTACGAAGGGAGAAGCCGTGGATGACAACGAGCTGATGGGTTTTCTGCTTGGTACCGTGATCATTCTTCTTCTACTCGCCGGATGGTTAACGGAACGGCCACGGTAAGCGTCTTTGCGCCGCGCACCACTCAAGGTAACAAAGCCACATCCGTGGCTTTTTTATTCACAGGGGATTTTGTTGTTTTATGAGAAACTAGAAGTGGTATGCATCTAGCGTGGTAATGTGTCAATAATGGCGGTCTAATGCCGCGGAAGGGGGGAAAATGCAGTATGGCTGGGAATTTCATCGCGAGGTGGATGAGTTCCAAAGGCGTAACCGCTTGGTTTCTGAAGTAGCCGAGTTTCCTCACATGATGCTCACAAACGTTCGAGAGAGTATCGAGGAACTTCTGGCTTTCAGGCCAGACAATTCCGAGGAGGCCAAGCGCGAACATTCCCGCCGCGTAGGCCAGGTTCTCTATCATCTTGTTCGCTACTCGAACAGCCGTGGCATCATTCTGGACCACGCGTTGTCGCACTTTCTCGTGGGCTACTCCGCCGTGTTGCGCGGCCGGTGGTACAACGGCGCGCCCGCGCCGTAATCGTTGGTTCCCGCTCGCCAATTGGCGGACGGGATATTTTTTTGTTTCAAAACAAAAAGCTCTGTGATATGCTTTTTTGTGTGACCGATCAAAAAAAGTATACAAAAAAGCTCGCGCGGCGGCTTATCTTGGATGAACTGTTTGATCTTACGGTTTATAAAAAACTTTCCGTTTTTTCTTCGGGTTCGCTCAAGACGATATTTGATGAATTGATTCCGATCGAGACCAGGCACTATGTGTTTTGGCAGGAATTTTTCGAAATGAAAATTGAGAAACTCGATTTTGGCCGGCACGTAAAACTTGCGACGCTTGTGCTTGCCGTGCGCATTTTTGGTGAGCGCGCGGCACATTTGATACTTGAGGCGCTCGAAGTAACCGGCGTGCGGAAATATCTGGGCGTGTGGGAGTTTTATCGCGACGATGCTCTTGGTAAGGCCGTGCATTCGGTGCTTGACGACGAGTTTCGCCATGAGGATCAAGTAGTGAGCGACGCAATCTCAAAAAAAATTAATCCCGAGCGCATCCGCAATATCTTTCTCGGTTTCAACGACGGGCTCGTGGAAATTTTGGGCGCGGTAAGCGGATTTTTTGCCGCGTTTGAGTCAATATCATTGGTGCTTGCAGCCGGACTAACAGTTGCGGTTGCGGGGGCTTTGTCTATGGCGGCGGGCGCATTTGCGGCCTCAAGCTCCGAGGCCGAGGTGCGGCGCACCGAGGAGGGGAAAGAAAAATTCTTGAGCTCCGCACGGGATGTCCTTGGCGGCAGTAGCGAGGCACGATATCCGCTTGAATCAGCAATGATTGTCGGCGTTGCTTATTTCTTTGGTGCGATGGTGCCGATACTGCCCGTGTTTCTGGGAGCAGGGAACGCATTTTATCCAGTGCTCGCCAGTGGTATTTTGATTGTAATTGTTTCGGCGGTTATTGCGTTTCTTTCAGGTATGAATGTGCGTAGGCGCATTGCGATAAATCTTGGTATTATTGCCGCGGCGGTGTTGGTAACAACTGCAATCGGCGTGCTTGCAAAAAGCGCGCTCGGAATTGCGATATAATTTTAGTGAAGAAATTTACTGATACAACTTCTTGATGCCAGCGATGTCGCCTGTGTTGAGATCGCGCTTTTTGATTTCGCCGTTTGAGCCGAAGCGATACATGGTTTCTTCAACGCATGAATCGCTCGGGTGTCCCATGCCGATAGCATGGCCCAACTCGTGCGTTGCGATATTTTGAAAATCCATCAGCGCAGTGTTGCCGGTGGCGACAACATCGCCCCACGCGTAGTCAGGATCGTTGAAAACCATATCCCATTCGACGAGTTTGCGATTTTGCGGTGGCCCCCCAAAGACGCCCCATGTGATTGTGACAGCGATTGTGCTTGTATCATCAAGCTGTGCGAAAAATACTTCGTTGAGGCCGTCAGGCGTGACCGACTCTGCGCTCAACGGGTCGGACGTAACTGTCCCCGCGCTGATAATATCAGGTGAAACATTTTTCTCCCATTCAGTGATTCCAGCGGCAAGCTGCAATGCCGCTGTTGCTTCGTCGAAACTATCAGTGTTTGCTGGGTTGAAGAGATAGGGCTCAACTGATTTCCATTTGGCGCCCGATGCGAGAAATGCATAGCACGTGGTCCCGCCGCCCTTCGGCCCGCTACCTTTTCCATATTTACCGTTTTCGTATTTAGGGTGGACAAAAGCGTATCCCTCGACAAGCGAGCCATCCGTGTCGCGCGCCGTGCCAAGCGCAAAAACGTTTGGCTCTATTTCGACGGCATTTTCCGGAAGCCGAAAATGCTGTTTTGGCTCCTTCTCATCAGGTTTTGCCGCCACCGCGCCGATACTTGTGGCAAGCGCCACAGCCGTAATTATAGATGCGAATTTAATTTTGTTCATATATGTATTATTGTACGCGTTTGTAAAAATAGTCAAGCACCGTTTACAATGCCGCTACTACCTTTAAACAAAAATCCCGCATCTCGTGAGCAGAGTTATGCGGGGTAATAGTGTTGTTCTGCGATGTGCGCGGCACAGTCCCCGCATGCGTAGCGGACTCTGCACCATGTACAGAGCGGTGGTAATCCGTGAAAACCGCTGTCGTGGTATATTCGTACGGGCATGTTGTACCCGGATCCTTTGCACATGGGGCAGTCTTTAGGCGGAGAAAGCGTGAAGCGCTGCATCGCGCTTTGTCTGAAGGAACGATTGCAGAACTCGCATTGCACCTGTTCGTAACCCCTTTGGCGTACTCTTCTGACGACCAGGAATGCGACGAGCGTTGCGTTGATAAGTAGAAAGCCCGCGAGACCGAGCGGGAGCATTTCCGTCATGAGGGACCTCCTTCTGTCTTTTTTCCATTCATAGAACAGGGTTTCTGAAAATGCAAGCGGCGGCGATTATCCACATTGGCAGAGATTGCGGGCAGGAGTATCATAAGAAGCATGGATAGAGCGAAGCCCATTTTATATCTTATTCTTCTTGTTGTTCTTGTCGGGGGCGGATATTTTCTGATCACCTACTACAGAAGCAATCCAGAGGATACTCCAAGTAGTGGTGTTTCTTCTTCAGTTTCTGACCGGTATGATACGCAATTTGTTGAATATTTTTCGCGTAAACTTCAAACCGAGGTTGTTAAAAAAAACGGCCAACCAATCGAGGGTTTTACCCCGGATATGTTTTTGAGTGTTTTTCCAGGATTGAGAGCGTCTGACTTTGACGGTGTTGAGGCGTTCCAGGGGGTCTATCAGTTGGGCGATTCTGGCACACTTTCTTTTGTCCGCAGGAGTACTGGTGGACCGATACATTCTGCAGAGGCGGCAATTTCGCCAAACGGGATGGAGATGCTTTTGAGTAATGTTGCAAGTCGTAATCAAATAGTCGTCGTGAATACTGGGACGATTGATACGCTTATACAAACCCTTTTATTGCGTTGATGAATCTGCGTAAAATAATTTTCCTCGCTATCGTTATCCTGATTATCGTAATGCTTGCTTATCTTTTTGTGCCGCAAAAAGATGTTGAGCAGGAGCGGGGTGCGGATGTCCTGATCATGGAAGATGCGCGCGTGCCGGCTGGGGCGGGGGATGATATACGCATAGCGAGTGCTATTGCGCGGAAATATAACAAAGCCCTTGGGGCGGTTACGGTTTTAACCACGGGGAACAATGGTTCTTACGCGCGCGGGAGCGCGTCATTCATTGATGAAGACGGGGGAGGCATTTGGTTTGCCGCAAAGCGCGAGGGGAAATGGACACTTGTTTCCGAAGGGCGGGGCGCTACGCCGTGCGGACTACTTATTGCCCAATCATTTCCGTCTGACATAATTCCAGAGTGCCGTTAGTTTTCAAACACGATCATCACACTTTTTCCAAAGGTTTGTCACATCTTATTCACTATTTTACTTGACTTTCCTCTTGACGGAGGCGTTATAATGAATGTAGGAGAATAAAAAAAATATGGCGGGGAGCGGTCAACCCGCCGGCATTACAGGCCAACCAACCGAATGTCGGTCCGGTGTAGTCCACCCAGCGTATGGGCTATCGCGGATAGGGGTGCTGATTCCGATATTCCTTGAGGGTGCCGGAAGATCGTACCCGATATTTGTTTGAGAAGAAAAGAGAGTGCGCTTTGATATACAATTTCATAAGGATTATAACGACGCACGCCCGCGCGGCGTGGGGCGAAAAAGGGCCTTACCAGGTGCTTGAGCCCGAGGAGGCGCAGTGCTTTCGGAAAATCAACGAAAGAGAAGCCATGACCTCGGGTTTTTTGTTGTCTTTGTTTTCTGTTGTTGATGATTATGAATGAATTTCCTGTTGAAGAAATTATCGTGGCGGGCGGGTACCTTGGTATTTTTGGTTTAATGATAGTTAACGGTTTTGTCAGTTTTCCCTCAAGTCAGATTCTCTATATTGTTGCAGGATTTTTTATTTCACGGGGATTTTTTAATTTTTACGGCGTTGCGTTTGTAGGCGCGCTTGGCAATACAATCGGAAATATTATTTTATACGAAATCGCGCGAAGAAAGGGCCTTACCGCTATTACGCGCTTAAAAATTTTTCCGGAGCGCGAAGTTAAAAAAGTCCAAATGGCGTTTGCCAAAAGGGGCGCATGGTTTCTGTTTATCGGAAAGTTATTACCCGCCATAAAGGTTTTTGTGCCAATCCCAGCCGGAATTGCACGCATGAATCGTTTTCTTTATACAATTATTGTCGGGATCTCTTCGTATCTTTGGGCACTGATTTTTCTTGCTCTTGGCTTTTTCTTCGGCAAGAGCGCAGATTTTTTGAGCCGATATACGGTTATTCTTGCCATCATTGCTGTAGCCGTGGTTGTAATTTTTTATCGATATATGAATAGCAAAGAGGTGGAACGGGAAATGGACGCTCATACTTGATTGTTTATATAATATAGGGTATAGTATTTCTGAACAAGAAAGATCCTTGACTTTCTTGGCATACGAGAGCGGAGGAAAGAGGAGGGTGGTATGCGAATTCGGGACATTGTTGCAGAGAGGCACAGCGATGGGGTGATGGCGGGTCACCCGTTGCTTGCAAACTTGTTTGTTCCAGAGGTTTTTCTGCCGGAGCAATATTTCGATTCAGTGCGGGCAGAGAGCACCACGAACATTCCGGAGGTGCGTCTCATGATGGCCGTTCTCGAGGAAGCGATCGCGTCTTACCAGCGATACGCGATCGAGCCGGTCCGGCGCAACTTGAAGGGTTTCAGGGACGCTCGGCAGTGGATCGACTCGACCGACACGACGTGGCCTTACTCATTCGAGAATGTCTGTGCCATGCTCCATTTGGAGCCCGAGGTGCTCCGGTGTGGCTTGCGCGCATGGCGCGAGGCGCGCTTACAGGCGCTCGCCGCGACGCACCCCTACCAGAATCCCTTCCGGCGCGTCGCGGGCGACAGGCATGCCATTGTTCGCAAACGCGATCGCCGCCGACATCAGAATTGAAGCCGGTTCTTGCAAGAAGCAGGAACACGGCTTTTTCTTTAATACGGCATGTGATATACTCGAAACGGAGTACAGGCGCAAAGGTCTTATTATTTGCGTGAGTGTTCAATGCCTAAGCATTTCATTTGTACGGGGACGTGTTGGACGAAACCATCGTCTACTCCCGGATTCTGTAATGAAGAAGGATGTCCGAAACAGGGTGATCGATTGGTAGAATGTGATTGTGAAGATGGTTGGCACCGTGTATTACGTCCGCCGGGGAAAGATCAACCAAAACCCGACAAAAAGTAATGGTTCATCATAAATAATGAATGGGGTTTTTTCGTATAATAAAGGAATCAGACAAGTCTCACGCGCGCCTTGGAATTTTACGTACATCGCACGGCATTGTTGAAACACCGGCGTTTGTGCCGGTTGCAACGCAAGCGGTTTTTAAAACGCTGACGAGTAAGCAAGCACGGGAAACGCGATCTCAACTTGCGATTGCAAATACATTTCATTTGCATCTAAAGCCGGGCGAGAAAACCATCAAGCGCGCGGGCGGTCTGGGGGCATTTATGGCTTGGCCGAAGCCGCTGATGACCGATTCAGGTGGATTTCAGATATTTAGTCTTGGTTTTGGTTCTGACTTTGGGACCGGTAAAATTTTAAAGGGCAAGCGGGCGGAAAAAATAGGGATCGAAGCGCAACCTCGAAGAGTGGAGATTACAGAAGCAGGGGCATGGTTTCGATCGATTGTTGACGGAACGAGATTATTTATCGGGCCGAAAGAATCGATGAAAATTCAAAGTGACCTCGGTGCGGATATTATTTTTGCTTTTGACGAATGTACTTCGCCGATCGCGGGAAAAGCGTATACGAAGAAATCACTTGAGCGAAGCCATCGGTGGGCGGAACTCTCGCTTGCATACCATTCAAAAAAACAGAAACTTTTTGGTATCATACAAGGGGGTAAGTACAAAGATTTGAGAAAGAAGAGCGCGCGGTTCATTGGCGCGCTGCCGTTTGATGGTTTTGGCATCGGCGGCGAATTCGGTGACAGTAAAAAAAATATGATGGGGATGATCTCTTGGGTTCTTAATGAACTTCCCCCAGAAAAACCGCGGCATTTGCTCGGTATTGGCCATCCTGATGATATTAAAAAAATCATACGGGCTGGCATTGATCTTTTTGACTGCATTGCGCCTACACATTACGCGCGGCGCGGTTTTGCGTTCACGAGTCGCGGGCGTCTCGATATGCGCAAGATCAGTTTCCTTGCAGACAGAAAGCCGCTCGATTCCCGTTGTAAATGTGATGTATGTAGAAATTATAGTCGCGCGTACATCACACATCTTATGCGTTCGGGCGAGATTACAGGCATGTCGCTTCTTACTATGCATAATTTGTATTATTTCAACACATTTGTCGAAGAGATTCGGCGCGGGATACGGGCCGGAAGAATATGAATGAGAAAGCTCTCGAGATAAATAACTTACGCAAATCCTATGGCGCTATCGATGCGGTAAAGGGTATCTCTTTGTCTATTAAGCAGGGAGAATTTTTTGGTTTTTTGGGGCCCAATGGCGCGGGCAAGACCACTACGATTAAATGCGTCACCGGTATTGCCGTGTTTCAATCGGGTACGATCAAGGTTTTTGGCATTGACGCCGTGAGAGATTATCGCGAAGCGCGAAAAAAGATTGGTCTTGCGCCACAGGAATTTAATGTAGATATTTTTGCAAAGACACGCGATATTTTGTGGTACGTTGGCGGGTTCTATGGTATACCGCGCGAACTTCGCAAAAAGCGGATTGAAGAGATTCTTGACAAGTTTGAGCTCACTGTACATGCGGGTAAGCCGTTTCAGCAGCTTTCGGGCGGGCTTAAGCGAAGAGTAATGCTTGCGCGCGCCATGATACACGATCCCGATCTGCTGATTTTAGACGAGCCGACGGCTGGCGTGGATGTAGAAATGCGCCACGATTTATGGCGGTATTTGCAAGAAATGAATAAAGCGGGCAAAACAATTTTACTCACGTCGCATTACCTTGAGGAAGTCGAAATGCTCTGCGGGCGTATTGCAATCATCAATCACGGGAAGATAGCCGCAATCGGCGATAAGAAAGATTTTATTGAGGGTGGCCACAAACTCGAGCACGCGTATCTTGAAATAACACGGGGAGAAAAAAATAATGAAAGCGCGTAACGTCAATTGGATTGGGCTGCAAACATTTATCTCGCGCGAAGTTGCGCGGATGTTTCGTGTGTGGATTCAGGTGCTTGTAGCGCCATGGTCAAGCGCGCTCCTGTACATTTTTATTTTTGGGCGAATTGTAGGAGCGCGTATCGGACTTATCGAAAACGTGGCGTATATTGATTTTGTGCTTCCGGGGCTCGTAATGCTCAATCTTATCAACTCTTCTTTTTTACACTCTTCATCGTCGCTCTACTTTATGCGTTTTGTAAAACACATCGAAGAATTGTTGGTGGCGCCGCTCTCGTATTTGGAAATGATCGTTGGGTTTGTGTGCGGCGGCATCATCCGTGGGCTTGTGGTGGGGCTTGGCGTGTATGCGCTGGCGCTTCTTTTTACCATTGCCACGATTGAGCATTTTCTTCTCTTTGTATTTTATTCCGTTTCGATATCCGTGATTTTTGCGCTCTTGGGAATGCTCGTTGGACTTTGGGCAAAAAACTTCGAACAGCTTTCACTGCCGAGTATTTTTCTCATCACGCCGCTTACGTTTCTGGGCGGCATGTTTAACTCAATTACCATGATGCCGCAAAAGCTTCAATTTCTCATGCGGCTCAATCCGTTTTTCTATTTTGTGGACGGCCTTCGCTACTCGATGCTGGGCATCTCGGAGTCAAACTTGGCAATCGGCCTCGGGCTCATTGCGGTACTCATCCTCACCCTCGGCTGGCTCGTGTGGTATCTCTTTAAGATTGGATATAGAATTAGAGAGTGAGTAAATCGCGCCCCATGCTCTATAAAACAATTGGTTCAATCCAGTTGGTTCTTGGCATTGTGGGCGCCTTATTTTTGCTCTCATCGTTCTGGACCTTTTTTACGGAAACTATTTTTTACTATGACTATGATGCGACAGGCGGGTTTTTCCTCTTACTCGCTTTGCTTGAGTTAGTCTTGTTACTCACATTAATTGGACGTTATTTATTTTTGGTAGGCAGAGGGAGACGCGAAGACACGCAACTTATTTTTCTGTCTTTATTGTCGTCATTAGCGGTCATAGCGATTATAATATTTTCCCTGTTCCTTGCTCTTGTTGCTTGTATATCTAGTAGTGACGGGCAGTGCATTTTTGTTCCAATGATATTTGGGGTCGTGGGAGGATCTGCGGCTACTGCGATAAGTTTCTTTTTATTTCTATTCGGGGTCTTAAAACCATGGAAAGCTTTGGCAATCAGCGTGCTTCTTATCTTTCCCGCACTCGGATTGTTGTTTTGATTGTTGTTGCTGTTTTTTGAATTATAGTGTCCTGAACAACGGTAGTGTCACTACCGTAAAATAATGTGAACTTGAGAACCCTGACCGCTTACTAAAAATCAAAAGCCAAAGATATCCAAGGTTCCACCTTGGTAAAATATTCACTGGTGGTGGTAAAATAAGGGGATGGAAAGGAAAATTGTTTTCGCGTCCGGAGAGTATTATCATATCTATAATCGTGGAGTAGAGATGCGCGACGTATTTCTTGATGATGGCGATTATCTGCGCTTTCAACGTCTTCTATACATCGCAAACGGCAAACAAGCGGTGATCTACAAACTTATCCAAGGTTCCACCTTGGAGTCGATAGAGCGCGGAGGTCAGCAAACGGCGATTGGCGCGTATGTGTTGATGCCAAATCATTTTCATTTGTTGGTTAAAGAGATGCGAAGGGGAGGAATTACCGAATTTCTTCGAAAGCTAACGACGGGCTACTCAATGTACTTCAATAAGAAATATGAGCGAGTCGGCGCATTATTCCAAGGAACGTTCAAGGCAGAGCACGTTGATCGCGATGAATATTTAAAGTATTTGTTTGCATATATTCACTTAAATCCGATAAAGATTATTGAGTCAAAGTGGAAGGAAAGTGGAGTTCGCGACATTGCACGCGCAAAAAATTTTATCGCTAAATATCGTTATTCTAGTTATCCAGATTGTGTAGGGGTGGAACGTACAGAGAAAATAATCTTAAGCGCTGTGGAATTCCCAAAATATTTTAAGGACGCGCAATCATTTGCAGATTTTCACAAAGAGTGGTTGCAGTATAAAGACGCTGCGAACACGTGACAACTCCAAGGTGGAACCTTGGAACACGCAGGGCCACGGCTGGCTCGTGTGGTATCTCTTTAAGATTGGATATAGAATTAGAAAGTGAGGAAGGTTCTCAAAGTATTTATCTACATCGTGCTTCCAATAGCGCTCGTTTTAGTTTTCTTTCCCAAACAAGCCGAGAAAAGCGACAGAGGGCCGATTGACATTCCCGGTGAACCTATATACACCGAGACATATAAATGTTTTGGCATTACCCGGGTTCGTGAGCCGTCTGGTGTTTGTTATGATTGTGAGTCGGCTCTAACTTGTTATGGTGTTCGATATAGTCGCCAATGTTCTTTGCGATATGTCGATACTCCATCGCAAAATCAAGTAGTATGTAGAACTCCAGATAGATCCATGCTCTCCGAGTGGATCGAAATAGGTTGGAAAAATATATTTCGTAGGAATGTGAGAGGAAGAATCGACACTACAAATTGATGGCGGTCATCAAAAAGAAAACTTGGCCGGAGCTTTTTGGCGAGATCGTTGCTGGGCGTAAGACTTTCGATTTACGAATCAACGATTTTGAAAT
>Ga0155790_118_pt1 | contig 12354 bp, 14 predicted proteins | sample RifCSPlowO2_01_FD_107444 | JGI IMG/M metagenome (GOLD analysis project Ga0155790, IMG submission 107444) | Candidatus Ryanbacteria bacterium RIFCSPLOWO2_01_FULL_47_79
AATTTCGGAAATATTGATTTTTGCGGGATGGTGCAATGGTAGTCACGCCGCGCTCTGGACGCGGAAATCTTGGTTCGAATCCAAGTCCCGCAGCTCGAGGAACGAAGGTGACGAAGACACTGAGGCCAGCAGGCCGAATGTGCTAGCTTATGTTTTAATACCCTCCAAACCCGCTCTTATCGCTGTATTTTCCATGCAGCTACAAGGGATGACGCAACCCCCTTGGGGGAAGTCCAGGGTGCCCCGATGCGTTCAAAAAACACCGCATAACATGGCCATTTCATGAGGGATAAGAAAGTGCTAAAGTTACAGAGATTTTATGAAGCCCGATGCAGTAGAGACATATTTTGCCGAATTGGCGGAGAAATTTAAGACAGGTCAAGCTCGGGAGCACGCGCACCGTCTTGCCTTTGGCTCGTTAATAAAGGCACTCGACCCGAAGTTGAACGTCATTAACGATCCTGCACGTAGCGAGCATGGCAATCCCGACTTCGTATTCCTGCGCGGCGACATCACGGCCGGATACGCCGAAACGAAGGACATCGGTGTTGATCTCGACAAGACGGAGAAGTCAGAACAAATGGAGCGCTATCTCGGCTACTCAAATCTCATTCTCACCGACTACCTAGAGTTCCGCTTTTTCAAGAATGGTTTGCGATACGGTGAGGCAATTCGTATAGGCAATGTGACTGGCGGAAAGTTGGTGTCCGAACCAAAGGCATTCAGCGAATTAACAAGTGTGCTCGCTGATTTTCTCTCTAGCCCGCCGGAGCGCATCAAGAGCGGAAAGCGTTTGGCAGAAATCATGGGCGGCAAAGCGCGACGCATCCGCGATAATGTGAAGCGGTTCCTCCCAATTGAGTCAGACAAGAACAGCGAGCTCACGCGTGTGTATCAAGCGATTAAAGATCAGCTGGTACACGATCTCACCCCGGAAACATTCGCCGACCTCTACGCACAAACGCTAGTGTACGGCCTTTTTGTTGCACGCTACAACGACGATTCGCCGGATACATTTTCCCGCGCCGAAGCTCGCGAACTCATTCCACCCTCGAACCCCTTTTTGCGGCATTTCTTTGACCACATAGCTGGGGTGAACTTCGATAAACGGCTCGCATATATCGTGGACGAGCTTTGCGAAGTATTCCGCTCATCCACCATTCGAGAGCTTGTTGACGAATACTATAAGAACGACCGGGCGGTTGCCGATAAAGACCAAATCATTCATTTTTATGAGGACTTCCTCAAAGAATATGACTCGGCACTCCGCAAAAAGATGGGCGCGTACTACACGCCGCTCCCTGTCGTACGTTTTATTGTCCGTGCAATTGATGATGTTCTGAAGTCCGAGTTCGGATTGGAAGAGGGGCTGGCCGACACCTCAAAACTGCCGAGCGGCCTCCACAAGGTTCAGATTCTCGACCCCGCCGTGGGCACTGGCACGTTTATCAGCGAGGTCATAGGCACCATTTACAAAAAGATGCTGAAGCGACATCAGGAGGGACGCTGGCCTGCATATGTGCACCACGACCTCTTGCCTCGACTTCACGGTTTCGAGCTCATGATGGCACCCTACACTATCGCGCACCTTAAATTGAGCTTGGCATTCAAAAAGACCGGTTTTAAGTACTTCAACGAAACGAGGAAAGGCAAGGCTCGCCTTGGTATCTATCTTACGAATTCACTCGAACAGACAGGCCCACAAGCCGATATGTTCACGCTCGGATTCGCTCAGAGTATTGCAGAAGAAGCAAAACAGGCGGCAGTCGTAAAGAACCAGACGCCTATCATGATCGTTCTTGGCAACCCGCCGTATTCCGGCGTGTCTTCGAACGAAACTGAAGACGCAAATCGTTTAGTAGAAAAGTACAAGGTTGAGCCTGGCGGGAGACAGAAATTACAGGAGCGTAAACATTGGCTTAACGACGACTATGTGAAGTTTATCGCCCTCGCCGAATCCATGGTTGAAAGGAACAAAGAAGGGATCGTGGCGATGATTACCAGTCACGGTTACATAGACAACCCCACGTTTCGAGGTATGCGATGGCATTTACGAAAAACATTCGATTTAATTTATGTGCTGGATTTACATGGAAACAGCAACAAAAAAGAGACGAGCCCGGATGGGTCAAAAGATGAAAATGTCTTCGATATAAAAACGGGCGTTTCTATCATCTTAGGTGTAAAAAACGGCAAGAAGACTAAAGATGCGCTTGCACAAGTTTGGAAAGCTGATCTCTGGGGACTTAGAGAAGAGAAGTTCGTAAAACTCGATGAAGCGACAATCCGGGGAATTGAGTGGATTGAGTTACCCTCAGAAACCGAGTTGTGGGTTTTGGAAGGAAAAGGCAAGGCGGAGTATTCAAAGGGATTTTCTGTTGAGGAGTTGTTTCCCAAGAAAACAACTGGAATCGTGACCGGGATAGATCGTCTGTCTATATTCAACACAAAAGAAGAATTAGAAAGAACTACTCAATCCATTTTAAATTCAGATGATCCATACAGAGAATTTAACATAAAGGATGGAAGAAAATATAAGAAAGAAGAAAGATTGGAAGAATTAAGGAAAGCATCGAAAGATGAGCCGACAGAAATTTCCTACCGGCCTTTCGATACTCGTTACATGTATTACACACAGAAGTCAGAGTGTTGGATAAACTCTCCGCGAAATGAGGTAATGCAAAATTATGTAAATCGAGAAAACCTAGGATTGCTTCTTACAAAAGCAGTACGAGATCCTCTATATAACCATGTGTTTTTAACACGAAATGTATCAGAAGTAATCTTTATCTCAGGAACTACGGCAACAAATGCCATAAATCTTCCACTTTATCTCTATACTGAACAGAACGAAAAAATCGCGAATCTTGATAAAGTAGTCTGGAATAAGATACATGAAGCTATAGGCGAAACAACTCCAGAGGATATTTTTGACTACATTTACGCCGCCCTGCACTCGCCAAGTTATCGCGAGAAATACAAGGAGTTCCTCAAGATAGATTTTCCGCGTATACCGTATCCGAAGGACAAAAAGCAGTTTGTAGCGCTTGTTGCGTTGGGGAAAGAGTTGCGCGAGCTTCACCTGCTCAAGTCACCTAAAATCAACCCTAACAAGATTCCGTATCCGGAGCCCGGCTCCGATGCGGTAGAGAAAGTTGCCTACAAAGACTGGCGGGTCTACATAAACGTGACGCAGTATTTCGGGGACGTACCGGAGGTCGCGTGGAATTTCTACATCGGCGGCTATCGGCCCGCACAGAAGTGGCTCAAGGATCGCAAGGGTCGGACGCTAACGAATCAAGACATCGAGCACTACCAAAAAATCATTGTGGTTCTCACCGAAACGAATCGGGTAATGAAAGAAATCGACACCGTAATGGCACCATGAATTACAAGAGAGACAGCCTGGATCTTCACGTCCGGGGCTATCAGAGGAGATTGATGACGGGGAAGAAGGGAGCCCTCGGGCTATTGACGAAGTGCACTTTGTATTTTAGAGAGAGTTATTTATGAATATGTATCTGACCCTTTCAATATGCGATAAACACGTTGTTATGAGCCATGTATGACCGTGGGTATCAGATATTGACTCATAAAAATCTGTTCCCAGCATTGAAATAAGCTCGATTTTCGCTTGACTTCGGGTCACTTGAGACCATAATGGTTGCTAATTACCCTATAAGTATAACCAATTTCTATGAGTACACAAGACCCCCTTCACAGTTTGTTCGTAAGTGAATCACAGGCCATCGATAGACAGCAGTTGGCTACCCTGCTGTCCCCCTACCTCGCCATAAATAAAGAAACGGGCGCACTCGATTTTTCCTCGCAATTCAGAGATCTCCCCAATGCAGAGATGATACTGCTCGTTCTCAGTGCCGTTAAGGCACGTAGCCTTGTCCTCAAGAACACGGCCGACGAGATTAGCCCATCGGAAATAATTAAAATGGAGATTATGCCGATGGGCAGTGTTAAGGGAACGCTCAAGACCCTTCTTGATTCAAAGGACATAAAATCGACTGGCGGAAAATACTCCGTGCCAAATTATAAAATCCCGCAGGTCGTGGCGCGTTTTAACCAAATGAAGCACCAAAAATAATATGGATGACAATCTCGAAAACCGCGTAAAGGAGTTGGAGGATCGCGTTAAGATTCTTGAAGCGGGCCTTGTCGAATCCGTGCGAACAACTACCGTGATACATCCCGATAACAGGGTAAATTTTCTGGAATTTCTCGGCCAAAAGAAGCTAGACGATGATGTTAAGAGAACTTTGGCGATTGCATACTGGCTCGATTACTTTGAAAAAGTGGACTCGTTTAATGTGTCTGACATCGAGAAATATTTTCGTCTTGCTCGATACGCAGTTCCGAAAAATCTGAACGATAAATTGAGCATGAATGAGAAGAATCGGCATGTACATCCCCATCGAGTAAAAAAAGGTGGAAAGAAATCTTGGTATATCACGAATAAGGGCGCAGATTTTGTTGAAACGAAACTTAACAAATCTAACTAGACAACTATGAAAAAGAAAAAACAAAAGATAAGCGTTTCCGGAAAAATCATGAAAGTGCTTACCGCGCAGTCTAAGGATGCGGAGGAGATAAGAAAAGAGCTGAAAGATAGTTTCGGATTTAGTGAAAAACCCGAGGACGTAAGAGTCAACCTGCTTTATTTATTGCGAAGGGAGAAGATTAAACGAAAGAAATTCGGCAAAGTATATAAATACCACGTCTAGCGTTGCGAGCAAAAACATTCATGACCAAGAAGCGCAAGAAATCAAAGACGATTATGCGTGCCAAACACTTCACTCCTCGGCAACATCAGATCATTCGTGACCTTGCTGATATGGCCGGGAAGCTGATCCCGGCGACCTCACGCGGAGACTACTCGCTTCAGCAGCTCGCTAAAGACCGCGGACTCCGCCAGTACTTCAATGAACGCCTACCCAGCAAGCAGAAGCAGTTCGTCTCTTTCATCACCAAACTGCACGGGACACGTCCGCGAACGCTCAAGCTACTCATCAATGACATCCTGGCGGACGCCGTGGAGAAGCGCCGTATAAAGGGCAATCCTATCCTGCGGGCGGAGGCCGACGCCCTAAAGTCGAAATTGTTGGAATTCGGCATTGATCTAACGGTGGAAATTGATGGGCTTCGGCTCCCAATCGACCGCCCGAAGATCACGCCGCCTCCAATAGTGGTGCAACAATCTTTGGAGCGACTTGGGCTCAATCCGCTTTTGCACGAGAAAGTGCTCCCGTTGTTCAATGACGGCTATGTCAACGAAGCGGTGCGGAAGGCCGGTGAAATCTTCGAGTCAGTCGTCACCAAGTGGGGCGGTGTTCAAGGTAAGTATGGTCGCGATCTAATGGCGCACGTCTTCAATAAAGATACGCCTGTGATTGACGTCTCCGCGTATCACGGAAGCGAGATTACGAATCCGATGGATGAAAAGGAGGGATTCATGCTTGTCGCAATGGGCTCCATGCATTGGTGTAAAAACATTGTGGGGCACGGTGACGTGGATCAACTTGTTCCCCAAGATGCTGCAGCGAGAATAGTTCTCATGAGCCATCTTCTCGATGTAACGGATCATGCACTCAAGAAAAATGTCATGATTGGCGCTTACTAGGTGGGACACCCCTACGGCCCTTTTTATAGTGTCTATCGTGTCTATTGAGACCCGACTGAGACCCCTCGATCTGGTACACTGAAATCGCTCAAAGAACCCTTCAACGGCCTCACCGTCGTGGGTTCGCAACCGAGTCAGTCAGCAACCGAGCGTTGAACGAGGGAGTACTGAGGCCAGCAGGCCGAATGTGCAACCGAGCGTCGAGCCAATCAGTAAATATAAAATTATGAATCCAGAAGTGAGTAGATATTACGACTACACGCTTCCATTCTATAAGTTTTTTTGGCATGAGGGCACCAATGCTATTCACTACGGTTATTGGGACGACGACACTAAAAGTCACAAAGAAGCTCTTATTAATACAAACAAGACTTTGGCGGATCTCGTTGAGCCGAGCAGATTAAGTAAGGTTTTGGATGCTGGATGTGGCGTGGGAGGAAGCTCTATATGGCTCGCGCAGAATTACGGTACGCACGTTGTTGGCGTTACGATATCTTCGAAACAAAAAAAGCAAGCCGATAAAAATGCTCAGAAGGCATGCGTTGAGAATTTAACGGAATTTTATCTTCGAGACTATCGACACACTGGCTTTACAGATAGCTCGTTCGATATTGTCTGGGGTTTGGAAAGCGTGTGTCATGCCGAAGACAAGAAAGATTTTCTTCGAGAGGCGTACAGAGTATTGAAACCAGGTGGCAAACTTATCATTGCAGACGGTTTTTTAACAAGGTTGCCGAAAACCACTATCGAAAAGCATGTGTACGATGTATTTATACGTGGACTCGCCTTGTCCAATTTGGCGACAATTGGAGAGTTTCAAGAAGGATTAACCCGCGCTGGATTCAAAAATATACAAATGTTCAATAAGACGCCGCACATTCAAAAGACTGCTCAACACATGTACGGCATAAGCTGCAGATGGGTTAAAATCTTCGCCATTGCCCGGGCCTTACGCTTGGTTCCTCAGATGATCGTAGATACCATTAACGCGGGGTTGGTACAGCTCGACTTTTTCACAAAGGGAGTAGGAGGATACTATGTTTTTTATGCAGAAAAATAGGGTCCAACATCGTCCATGACCCCCAGTGAACAAGGAAAACACCCATGTCTTACGCCTGATAAACGTACTATAATGGTGGATGTTATGGGGAAATTAGTGAATACAAGAAACATTGTCGCGGCCATTACTGTTGTCCTTCTAGTGGCCATCGCTTCGTATTCTCTTAGTGGTGACGAGGAATCTGTATATGACACGGTTGGTGCAGAGCGAGAGAATCTTGTTCAAGAAATCAGTGCAACAGGTAGAGTAGTCGCAATAGAAGAAGTTGATCTCGCCTTTGAAAATTCTGGCCGCGTTGCAAGAGTTTTGCGTATTTGGTGGGATTAAACCTAACACCTATAACCTAGCACCTATAACCTAGCACCTAGAACCTGGTTTACTCGCAATAGTCGTTGTTTTTCTTGATTTGCCCGTCCGAATCTTTATGCGAAGGAGGGCAAAATACTGCAATAAGAAATGTGATTTACGCAACGGTGAGTTTGTGAGATGATGCGGCCATGGACATCAACAAGATTCCCAAGCAGTTCTGCGACAACGTCGTAGTGGCGCGCTCGAAAGAGTCCTTCACGATTGGCATGCTCGCTGGCGAGAACGGCACTTTTTTTGCGCTAAGCCCAGAGCACTTCAAGCGCCTAGTACAAAATCTCACGCACCAACTTGCCGAGTATGAAAAGGAATTCGAAAAGATAGACGCGGAGTGGGTGCCCGGCGTCCAGAGTCCTTTCCAAACGAAGGACGTGATGGGAGGGGGAGAAGCCCCGAAGACATAGCACCAAGTTACTTAGCGAGGGGGATGATTCTCAAAGGTGGAGACCTGTTGGATGGTTTATGAATCAGTATGAAGAAGAAGGGAAATAATTTCGCGTTTATCGATAGCCAGAATGTAAATCTGGCCATACGAGAGCTCGGATGGAGGCTTGATTTCCGAAAATTTCGCGTATATCTGAAAGAAAAGTTTGGCGTTAGTAAAGCATTTTTATTCATTGGGTTTGTCAGCTCGAACAACGAACTATACACGGCGCTTCAGGAGGCTGGATTTATTTGCATCTTCAAACCGACACTCACCTATAAAGACGGAACCACGAAAGGTAACTGTGATGCAGAGCTTGTTTTGGAAGCGATGATTCAATATCCCAACTACGACAAGGCGGTTATCGTTACAGGAGATGGTGACTTTTACTGTCTCGTGAAATATCTAATGGAACAGGATAAATTGAAAAACGTATTGATCCCCAACAGACTTAAGTTCTCTGCACTGCTGAAGTGGAAGATGTTTCGACCCCATTTACGATACATGAACGATCTTGAGCCGAAACTCGCCTACAAAAAGAAAGGGCCCCACAAGGACGGAACCTTGTAGGGCTTACTCTCCATTGGTGATAACAGTATTGTATCCATTGAGCCTGCGAAAATCAAGTGAGTGTAAATGTGTGGGGATGGACTAGAAAATGGCCTCGTATTTCCCCCTCGGTCGAACGGTCACAGCCTCGCTCGTAGTTATGGCTGATGGGTTAGTCAAAGACGGGATTTGTGAGATGATTTGACGTATGGATACTTATGCGTGGTACACAACGCTCATAAAGCCCGCGTGGGCGCCGCCCTCATTCATATTTGGTCCGGTGTGGACGTTCTTGTATGCGATTATTGCGATTTCTTTCGGCTACGTGTTCTATCAAGTGTTTATAAAACGCCTGCCGTGGACTGTGGCGCTCCCATTTGCGCTCAATCTCGTTTTCAATTTCGCATTTACGCCACTTCAGTTCGGTCTTCAAAATAATATTCTTGCCGCTGTAGACATTTTGCTTGTTCTCGGGACGCTTGTATGGGCACTAAAAGCTATCTACCCATATGCGCGATGGATCGCACTCGCCAATATCCCATATCTCCTTTGGGTTTCGTTTGCGACCATTCTTCAGCTCACCATTACGTATCTGAATTTCTAGCAGGGAAGGCTCCACTTGATAAATGCGAAGCTGCGTCCAAGGACGACAATCTTCGGGGGATGTAGGGCTCAAAACCTTTTCGGTTTCCTTGGTCTCGAAGAAACTTTAGAAAACCGGCACAGCGGGGCGGGATGTGCACCCGTAGCCGGCAGACCCCGGTACAGTTAGTTTCAAATATACCAATCTCTGCTACACTCTTTTGAATGTCTAAAACGAAACAAAGTGAAAACGACGTAATTATTGAAGCGTGGGACGGTGTGCTTTTTGAAAAGTTTAGTCGGTTTCGATATATCTTCCTCGGTGGACTTGCGGTCCACGGCACTGTAGCGCTCGATCGTATTAAACCTACAAAGGGTCAGAAGGTAATCGATATCGGTTGTGGTTTTGGAGACGGAACGGCCGAGATTGCTGAACTTACCGGAAGCGCTTACGGCGTGGATTGTTCGCCTAATTTCATTGCGTATGCAAAGGAGCACTATGCCGACAAAGAGGGGAAAGTGACATTTGATGTTAAAGACGTACAAGTTGATGACCTAGGAGGACCATACGACCTTGCGTTTGCTCGTTTTGGCACCATGTTTTTTCAGATGCGACGGTTGCACTCAGAAATATCTGTAATTCGTTAAAACCAGGAGGAAGAATGACCATGGTTGTGTGGCGGCAGAAGAAGGATAACGGCTGGCTACATGAAGCAGAGAAGATCGTCCGCTCGTACCTTGGAGAGCCGGAATCAGACGCACCAACCTGCGGTCCCGGCCCATTCTCGATGGAGGACGCTAATGATACAAGCAGGTGGATGCAAAACGCTGGTTTTGAACGTGTCTCTCTCGAGCGATATGATATCGATATGAAGATAGGGAAAGATCCAGAGGAGGCAATGGAGTTTGCGCTCGCAATTGGACCCGCTGGAGAGGTAATCAGGCTCTCCGGTGAAGCCGCTAAAGCTAAAATGGACGAAATCAAATCTGAGGTTGCAAAGAAGCTAGAGCCATATAAAAAAGATGATGGCGTCTGGATGCCCTCGAGCACATGGTTTGTGACGGGGTATCGTAGCTATGATTCCAAATAAACTAGATAGGGAAACCCTAAATTGATTTGGGGGCTGAATCCTCAAAGATTACAGAAACTGTTGTGCAGTATCTGTTGTGTTTGGGGGAATTAGACCTAGCACCTAGCTTATATACAATAGTCGCTGGTTCTTCCTTCTTTGTCTGCCCTGAGCGAGCGCATTTTGAGCCGTCTGCGCCTTTATTGGCGAAAGGATATAAAAAACACTGCAATCAATGTCGAGATTAATTAATTGTGGTATTCTTTCATATATGGGTACAGAACTAGATGAGGGACAGAGGAAAGGGCATTTGGATAATACATCGAATGAGACAATCCAGGTCGCTCCGGCCAAAAATCACTGGTGGAGATACGCCCTTCCTGTGATTGTTTTGGTCAGTATTGTATTGCTGGCCTCGACATATCTTTTGTTATCTCAAGAAGATGGTGAAATGGTGGGGAATATTGACACATCTTTTGTTCCACAGTATCTAGATGGACAAGATTTTATTTCAAATGTAGAAAACATTCAATTGACTCTTCCATCGGGATGGAGCATGGCCACTAATACAGATTGGAGAAACAATTGGCCGGAATTTAATGATGAAGTGTTTGCGTTTGAGAAAGAGGGCTCAAGCTGTTTGATATTGTACGTAGACACTCCTCGTGAAGACAGGAGCGAGCGTGTCCAGGTATCATTTTCCGATAGGGTGTTTAGTACTGACTGGCAATTCGACGGAAACTGGTACGTCACTAAGGGGGAAAACAGTGAGAGCGTCGTATTTAGTCAATACGACAGACAATATCTGGACGGTGAATTTCGCTCAGTTAGCGTGTTTCGTAGGTACGGTAAAGAATTTATCTTACTCAACACTGATAGAACCGCTGTCTCTTCGGAGTGTAATAACGATATGAACGGAATGTTGGAGACTGTTATATATCACTATGATTTGGTTGAGTTAGACGATACAACTGACGGGGTTTTGTGGGTAACAAAAGAATTTTCTATAGACCCTTCCCGTGAGCAGTCATTTCTTCTCTACACTTCAATTAATGATATGTATACGTACAAAGTAGCTGGAGCACCTGCGGGACTATTTAATCAAACACTATTTATTGATGATGGGTCTTTTTACTTCGTTAAGACTAATACACTCGATACTGTTGATGGTGTTAGAAAAACTGAGAGTGGTATAAGTGTATACAATCCTTTAACTAATACAGAGACTGAGTTCGTGAATTCATTTATAAAGGACTCATACATTTCCGACACTTACTTGCATGATGATGTATTTTATTACTTGCTCGGTGGCAAAGAATTGGGATACTGCTTGGATAGATATTCAGTGTGTACCGCTAACCTGTATCGTATATCAAAAGTAGATTCAGACCCTAAAATTGTAGCAGAAGATGTATTGGCTGGTGGAATACTAGGGTTTGATGAGCCAGAAGAATCGGTGTATCTTCGGTGGGGCGCGGGTGACGGGGGCTGCTCCAGCGAGAACTTCAGTAGAGTCAAGAATGGTACGGAAGAAGCCCTGGGCTCTTATAGTGGGTGCTCCGGAGACGAAGGTTTCGATGCGGAGTCAGCAAAATTTGATTGGATTCGCGATAAGTTCAAATCTGTGCAGGACGCTACAAGAGCTGGCATAATTGTTAAAGACGGGAGCTTTTTCATGATGGAAACACTGCCAAGTCATATAGAAAATAGGGATAATTATACTACTTTTAATTTCGGGATTTAACCCACAGCAAGGTTGCCGTAATGGCCAGGGGGTTTGGTCGGCGGCGAGCTATATTCAATCGCCCCTCGTTTTGCCTTCTTTACCCTAAACGCGTGCATTGGTGAGTCGTGCTACATTTAATTCATGCCCATTTTCTCTACCGTCCTTTCATTTCTCTCTGACTTCCTGCGGCGTTTTGGCAGGGTCGGCTTTGCCGCCTCCTTTGTCTTAGGGTCTATCGTATTGGTACTGGTGTTCAACTCCGATCTCTTTAAAAGCCAATATTCTTTTGAAGAACGTGTCTTTTTTGTCGCGGGTATTCTCATCTTGACGACGTTCTTCTTCATACGGACGTTGTTCTTCATGGGGCCGGTCAAAAAAGAACTTTACGCACAATTTCCCATCACCACTCTCGATATCGTCAAAAGCAAATCCGCGAACATAGACTTCCTGTATCTAGGATCCGAGAACGGCATGCGGAAAGTAGCACCTTGGTCTGTCATCTATCCGCAGTTCATCTCGCTGACGCTCAATAGGGTGTATTACGAGCCATCCATCGCGGATCTAATGAGCACAAATTCGACAGGAAAAGTGCTCGGTGTACGGTACAAAGATGGCAAGTTCCAATTTGTTCGTCTGAGTGTGTATACCATTGTGTACGACGCTGTTCAGTTTGCCACCGCTTGTGTAAAGGCTGGAATACCAGTGGCTGGTCAGTATGAGTCGATGAAGGATATGGATCCACTTTTTACTCCGGAGAGATAAGAAGCGGCTCATAATTATTGTGGCAGTCGGACTCATCCTCTATGTGGTCGGGATGATACTTCTTTACCTATACGTGAAGTAGCCGGCAGAAGACTCACCCGAGCCGAAAAGGGAGGAAACGGTGTCAGGCACCTTAAGGTTGGCATAGATGTTGTGTAGTATCTGTTGCGTTTGGTGGGATTA
>Ga0155790_116_pt1 | contig 10633 bp, 10 predicted proteins | sample RifCSPlowO2_01_FD_107444 | JGI IMG/M metagenome (GOLD analysis project Ga0155790, IMG submission 107444) | Candidatus Ryanbacteria bacterium RIFCSPLOWO2_01_FULL_47_79
TGATTGCCCACGCAAGGCGTAGCGGCACCTGGATTATTTTCGCAAGAATTCTACCCGACTCCTCAATCGTCCACTCAAGCGGTGTTACCTCTAAAGACATACCTTGATGCGTCTTTATAACAGGCCATCCTCGTGAAGAAAAACTGGCCACCACGCCCAACGTGCCGTTAACAAAACCTTGCTCAAAATTATTTTTTGTAAACATTACGCGCGCACCTTCTTTTAGGGCAAGTTCTTCTGGGGACAGACAACCATTTTTGAGCGCTGCAACAAGTGCGGATGACCCTTTCGCCTGCATGCGAAACTCGCGTTCATCGCTTGAAAGTTTTTCGAGCTCTCTGACATTAACACCGTCAACCTGTACGTTGTGAGAAAATAATTTTGGGCATTCGATATTTTCGATTGATGTGACAACGCGTCCTAAAAGTCGGGCGCGCACATCGTCACCAACACTCTGTGTGCGCACTGCCGCAAGAAGTTCAAGAAATGCTTCGTCTTCTTGCCGGTGCTGCTCGGTAAGATAACATACGATCGGGCGCGCCCTACTCCACGCATCTGACTCAAAAGCAAACGCAGCCGTACCTTCTTTGGAAACAGGCGGCAGTTGGAAAAAATCTCCTACAAACACCGCTTGTATACCACCGAAAGGCAAATCGTTTTGCCGAAGCGTGCGACAAACAAGCTCAACCATCGAGAGCATGCGCGCATCAAGCATTGAAATTTCATCAATAATCAGTACGCGCGTTTTCATGATGCGAGCCGCCAGTTTTTCTTTTTGCGCGAGGTAATCAAGATCGTACTCCGAAAGCTCTTTGCGAATGCCGATGCCCGACCACGAGTGAATCGTCATGCCGCCGATATGAGTCGCCGCAATGCCGGTTGAAGCGGTTATAGCGGGCTCAATGCCGTGCTCGCGCAGATACTTGATATATTGATTCACAAGATACGTCTTGCCCGATCCCGGCTCGCCCGTAATAAAAACATTCGCCCCCGTCTTCAAAATCGCAAACGCCTCTTTTTGGGTCATTGGAGTAACGAGAATATCTTCTGCCGTTCGTTTTCGGTCAGTGGCGCAAAAACCTCTTTTTCAAACCGCATGCTTTTTTGATACAGCTCATCTTCTAATTCGCGCGGGATAAGATGAACGTGCACGTGATCAATTTTGAGATCACTTTGCTTGATAAACGGGCGATAGTTTTGGCGGATATCGCAGCCAGTAGCAATTTTCGAAATAATCTTTTCCTGAAATTCGATAACTGTATCAAGAAGTTCGTGGCGTTCCTCGCGAGTAAGCTCCGACAACTTTAGCACGTGTCGCTTGGGAATCACAAGCGTATGCCCAGCCACGAGCCGCGGATTGCTTAAAACAACAATACCATGCGCGTTCTCCGCCAAAATTCTCTCTTTTTTATTATTTATAATCTCACAAAATGGGCAGGCATTTAGCATAAAGCACTCTATTACTTCAAAAATTAAATAATAACTTCATATATATCGACGTTCCCAAAATGCACTGCCCACATATCTTGGTCAGATAAGTTTTCAAAATAACCTTTTATTATTCTCATAATTTCGCTATGAGTTACAACGAGCACTGCTTCGTAGTGCTTCTTTTTTAAGATCATCTAAAAAAACAAACACTCGTTGTTTTTCTTCTTGAAAAGATTCGCCACCTTCTGGCTTTGCATGATAAATATTGGTCCCAATATATTTTAAAAAGTCACCAACCGGTTTACTGTCATAACCGGTTTTTCGGTCATTGATACGTCCATCAACCTCTATGGGTGCGTTATGAAATGCATTGATAATTTCGGCCGTTTGTCGAGTTCGGGGGAGTTCAGAAACGTATACCATTTCGAATTTTCTGTCGTATAATTTCTTTGCCACTTCTTCCGCCTGCTTTTTCCCTTCTTCGGTGAGATGAACATCTTTCGTTGGATCGTCGTTGCAAAGACCTTCTATATTATAGTTTGTCTGCCCGTGCCGAACAAAATAAATTGTCATATTAATATTCTATCCCCCTTCTTGCTTTCTTGCCTTCATAAAATGGATGTTTTACGTCCATTATGTTTGAGACGAGGCCTGCGACGTCTATCAATTTTTGCCGCGCGGCGCGGCCCGTGAAAATAATATCGACATTTTTTGCGCGGGCTACTTCGATATATCGTAGCACCTCATCTTCAGATATTAAATTTAAATCAACGGCGTTGTTAATTTCATCAGCAATTACAATATCCCACTTGCCGCTTTCGGTTTCGCGCACAAGCTCCGAAAGTGCTTCGCGCGCGGCTTTTTCATGCTCTTCGCGCGGCAGAGTATCATTGAGAATTCCAACGAATCCTTTCCCGCGTTTTCGAAGCTCAAAATCGGGCGCAAGACGCTTAAACGATTCGTCTTCACCCGACGGCCACGGGCCTTTTATAAATTGAATCATCAAAACTTTTTTTCCGTCGCCAACGGATCGCATCGCCTGCCCCAAAGCCGCGGTCGTCTTTCCCTTTCCGTCACCGGTAAAAATATAGAGCATGTTTTTTATACTAACACAAAACCCCCCGTAGCTTTAGCGAGGGGGGTTTTGTGCCCTTATCTACAAATTTAAAAATTTTCTTTCATCCGCATGCTCCCAAATTCTCACCGCACGCAGGGCATGTATAACAGGATCCCGTGCGTACCATGATCGAACCACAGCGACACGCAGGCGCATCTTGATAAGACGCGCGAACAGACATTCTCTCTACTCTTACGAGTTCTTTGTGTCCGTCGTTTTCGCTTTCAATCGTCACATCACTTTTCACAACAGATTGCTCGGCTTGGCCTTCTCGGTAAATTCCAAAACTTCTCTGCGACTCTTGCGACAAAAACCGGAGAGCAAGAAACTTTGAAATATAGTCGAGAATTGATTTTACGACCGGTATCTCCGAGTTCTCGGTGAAACCGGCTGGCTCAAAGCGCGTATGGACAAACTTCCGTACGATCGTCTCAACGGGTACCCCATATTGAAGCGACACCGACATCAAGACACCGATAGAATCCAAAAGTCCAGAGATTGTACTTCCCTCCTTTGCCATACGGATAAAAATCTCCGCAAGTTTTCCGTCAGGATATATTCCATAATGAATATATCCCTCGTGTCCCATAATCGAAAACTTGTGCCGATATGATTCTACATCCGCGGGAAGAGTCTTGCGCATCGGCTCGGTCCGTTCAGCATCCCCGTTATCACTTGAACCTTTGGTTCTTCCTGTGTTCAAAGGTTGCGCCGCTTTCGATCCATCCCGATATATTGCGATCGCCTTGATTCCGAGTTTCCACGCATCGGTGTAAACATTCATTATATCCTCAATGGTGGCCGCGGGAGGAAGATTTACGGTCTTCGAAATCGCGCCCGAGATAAATGGCTGTACCGCAGCCATCATGCGCACATGACCCATATAATGAATCGTGCGATTCCCCCGGGGCGCATGTGTAGCACAATCGAAAACCGGCAAATGCTGTTCCTTGATGTGCGGCGCGCCCTCAATCATGTCATTTTCTTCAATATATTTCTTGATTTCTCCAACCTCATTTTCCGAATATCCAAGATTCATAAGTGCCACAGGAATCGTTTGATTGACAATTTTTAAGAAACCGCCGCCAACCATTTTCTTATATTTTATAAGGGAAAAATCGGGTTCTACGCCAGTCGTGTCGCAATCCATCATAAAAGCAATAGTCCCAGTAGGAGCAAGAACCGTCACTTGAGAATTGCGGATTCCAGATTTTTCGGATCGTTCCACCGCTTCATCCCACGCCGAGAACGCTGCGTTCATAAGATTTTCCTGCACATATTCCGCTTTGATATCATCTACCGCGTGGCGATGCATCTGAAGCACTTTATTCATCGGTCTCCGATTCACCGGGTACCCAGCAAATGTGCCCACACGATCCACAATACGCGCAGAGGTAAGATACGCTTCTCCGGTCATGAGCGCGGTGATTGCACCAGCAATAGCGCGTCCCGCTTCAGAATCATAGGGAAGGCCCTTGTACATTAAAAATGCTCCAAGGTTCGCATACCCTAAACCGAGCTCGCGAAAATCTTTTGCATTTTTTTCAATCTTCTCTGTTGGGTAACTCGAACCAGACACCAAAATATCTTGCGCAATGATTATAACGCGTACCGCGTGCCGGAAACTATCCACGTCGAAACTCCCGTCTTCTTTTATAAATTTCATGAGATTGAGCGATGCAAGGTTGCACGCGGAATTGTTAAGATGCATGTACTCACTACAGGGATTTGATGCTGTAATACGACCAGTCACCGATGCGGTATGCCATCTATTAATAGTAGTGTCGTACTGCATCCCGGGATCCGCGCAATGCCACGCGGCTTCACTGATTAATCTTAAAATATCGCGGGCATTCGTTGTTTCAATCACTTCGCCCGTGGTAACCGCTTTTAATTCCCATGGCTCGTTTTTGAGCGCACTCTCCATAAACTCGTCCGTGACGCGGACCGAGTTATTTGCATTCTGAAAAAAGATATTATTGTAAACATCGCCATCAATCGCGTCGCCAAATCCAAGCGCGATAAGCGCGCGCGCTTTTTCTTCTTCTTTCCACTTACATACAATGAAATCCCGAATATCAGGATGGTCAACATTCATAACAACCATCTTGGCGGCGCGCCGCGTCTTTCCTCCCGACTTGATGGTGCCCGCGATCGCATCTGCACCTTTCATAAACGAAACGGGTCCCGATGATTTTCCGCGCCCGCGGATATGTTCTTTTGACGAACGGAGCGGTGAAACATTCACGCCCGCACCACTACCGCCCGCAAAAATAAAAAGCTCATCGTTGTACCACTTTGCAATCGACTCGCGCGTATCTTCAAGTTCTAAAATGAAGCACGCTGAACACTGCGGTTTCTCTTCAACTCCAACATTGAACCATACGGGCGAATTAAACGCCGCGTACTGATTCACAAGAATCCATTTGAGTTCCTCGTTGAAAATTTTTGACTCATCGGCATCTGTAAAATGTCGAAAATCGCTTCCCCAGCGAGTAATGGTATCCGCAACGCGGTCAATAAGCTGACGCACGCTTGCCTCACGGCCCTTTTTGCCGACATGACCCGTAAAATATTTCTCGCAGACAATGTCAGTTGCTGTTTGCGACCACGTGGCGGGAGCTTCAACACTATCTTGTTCGAATACAACCTCGCCGTGTGAGTTAAAGATAACCGCTTTTCGTTCTTCCCAGAGAATTTCATCGTATGGGTGAACATTTTCTTTCGTAAAAAACCGCGCAAGGGTAAATGCGCGCTTTTTTGTCTGGTTCTTTTTTGTTTCTTTGACCGACGTATGAATAGGCATGTGATTTTCCGTAAGAACGATTAAGGTAATCACATTCTACTCCCCACGAGTACCAGAGACCAGTGGATAACTGTGTTTATTTCTTAGTTCTTCGCAAAAATGCGGGGATTGCATCCCACTCATCAGTCGCATCCTCTGTTTCTCCCACTTTTGCGGGTCGTGGGAGCGGCAATTCTTCCTTTTTGGGAAGCCCCGAGAAGAGACTTGGACTTTTCACGGCACTTGTGGCATAGGCATCGCCAAAACCGGAAGCGACAACTGTAATTTTAACTTCTCCTTTGCGTAATCGTTCATCCTTGACCGCGCCAAAAATAACTTTTGCGTCTTTCGCAATTGACTCGGTAATAACTTTTGCGGCCTCGTTGACTTCCCACATGGTTAGATCATCCCCTCCCGCAATAGAAAAGAGTACGCCGTGAGCGCCATTAATGGAAAGATCTAAAAGCGGCGAGCTAATAGCAGCTCTTGCCGCCTCGCGCGCGCGATCCTCGCCCGACATCTTTCCAATCCCCATAAGCGCAGAACCTGCATTTTTCATAATCGAACGAATATCGGCAAAATCAACATTTATAATCCCCGGGAGCGTAATAAGATCCGAGATGCCCTGCACGGCTTGACGCAAAATTTCATCACACGTAGCAAAAGCATCGAGAAAGGTCGTCTTCTTCTCGATCACGCCGAGTAGCCGGTCATTAGGAATAACAATCATCGCGTCTACCGCCTCTTTCAAGCGCGCAAGACCTTCCTCTGCAATGCGAGCCCGTTCTGATCCTTCAAACGAAAAAGGTTTCGTTACAACCGCGACCGTGAGCGCACCTTCATTGCGCGCGATATCAGCAACGATCGGTGCGGCACCCGTACATGTTCCTCCACCGAATCCCCCAGCGAGAAAAACCATATCCACCCCGCGGACAAGTTCAATAATTTCATTTTTATTTTCTTCAGCAGCTTGTCGTCCAAGATTCGAATCCATCCCAGCACCCAAACCCTTCGTGATATTTTTTCCAATATGAATTTTCCGCGGCGCAAGCGAGTGATGCAAATCCTGTGCATCGGTGTTTACGCCGACGAAGTCAACGCCAAGAACTTTCGAACGGATCATGTGGTCGATTGCGTTAAGCCCCGACCCTCCAACCCCGAACACCTTAATTCGAGCAAACGTCTCTATGTCCGGATTAATCCGTGGCATATTCCCACTCTAGCTCGCAGCAAGAGGAAGTCAAGCGGAGCCTTACGGGACGAGGGCCTTTAAAATTTTTACGATATGCCTTGAAATTGGTAATGCAAAAAATTCTCCAAATCTTCCCACCGGTTGATACTGTTCAGTGGAGTAACGCGCGAGTCCCGCGGCAGTAGCCCATTCCGGACCTTCAATAAGTTCCTTCTTCCCCGCAAGCCCCGATATCCCCGCACCAATCTCGGCAGGAAGTTTAAGCTCTTCGCGCGCCGCATCCGCAATGCCGCCGAGCCGCGCACCTCCGCCAACAAGAATTACGCCAGCGGGCAAGAGTTCTGCGCGTTCGATTTTTTTGAGTTGTTTCTGTGCGAGTTCAAAAATATCTCCGAGGCGCGCTGAGACAATATCACGAAGCTTCCGTTGGGAAAACGTACTTTCAAAATTTTTCGGAAAATCAGAGAGACGAATCTCTTTTTTGCCCTGTTCAAGAAATGCGCTCATGTTTCGCTTTACCCGTTCGGCGGAAGGAAGATCAATCTGAAAACCGAGTCCAATATCATAAGTAATATGACCGGAACCAACCGGAATAATTTCAAGAGAAACCATGAGCCCTTCTTCAAATACCGCCATGGTTGATGTTTGGGCGCCGATATCAAGGATAAGCGAACCAACCTCTTTTTGCTTCCGAGAAAGCACATGAAATGATGCCGCATAGGGAGCCGCTACAATGTCTTCAATCGCTATATCCGCAATCTCCATCGCTTTTAAAATACTTTTCACATGGGGGGTAAACGCGGCGACAAACAACACTTCCACTTCGAGTTTCATCCCTATGAGTCCGACTGGCTCGCGAATATGCGTATCGCGATCTATAGAATAAAACAAGGGAAAAGAGTGAATGATTTCTCTGTTCCCCAATCTCGGGAGCGCGGTCTCCGCAGCATCGAGCGCGCGCGTGACATCTTCACGCGTTACTTCCCCATCGGCGCGCGAAACAGAAACTACCCCCTTCGAAACATAGGTTGTCATCCGAGGTTCGCCGATTGAAACAGTCGCGTGATTTTCAACAACACTAAAATGTTTTTTGAGATCAAGAAAAACCCGCTGAATATTTTTTGCAACAATTTCCGGCGACACGAGCGCCCCGCGACGCACTCCTTCAGTACTATGTTCCGCCGCACCCGTGACGGCGAGTCCCTGCCCTTCGGTTTTTTGCAATGCAACGGCACGAATAATACTGGATCCAATATCGAGCCCTACAAAATGTTGCTGGCGTGCCATTGCCTGTCTCAAACTCCAGAAACCAATAATGCCTCTCGCGCAAGTTTACTGATCCGGTCGCCCGATGCTTTCCCCTTGAGAAACGGCATAATAATTTTCATAAGGGAACCAAAATCTTTTCTTCCGGTGCTTTCAAGCTCGCGAATTCCATCCCGAATGATGCGCCCTATTTCCTCATCGGACAATTCTTTCGGCAAATATTCCTCGAGAATGTTCAGCTCGATTTGCTCGTTCGATACAAGATCGTCTCTTTTGCCTTTTGTGTACTCCGCGATCGCGTCTCTCCGTTTTTTTGCTTCCTTTTGGATTACAGAAAATATTTCTTCCTCGCCTAACCCAATTTCTTTTTTTCGCTCTTCGATCTCCTTATTCTTTATCGCGGCAAGAAGCATCCGCAAGGTTGCGACCCGCGGCGTATCGCTTGCTCGTATAGCGCCCCTCAAATCATGGACAAGACGCTCCGCAAGTGTCATGGGCTATGAAATTTTACCCAACTTTCGCAAGCGCTCGTACTCCCTGCGCTTTTGAACCCTGCGAACTGCGTCCCGTTGTTTTTTTGTTTTTGATTTTGGACGAGAACGAAATGTATGCGCGCGCGCATCGATCAAAACGCGGCTCTGCTGAACCTTGCGGGTAAAACGCCGCAAGAGAGATCCTGTTGATTCTTTTTCCCGACGCCTCACTTCAACCATATATTAAGAAAACTCTTTTAATCGTGCTTTTATTGTACCAATAAATTTTTCAAAAGGAAGGGTCTCTTGAACACCTGTCTCCATGTTCCTGACGCCGACCGTTCCATCAAGCGCTTCTTTCTGGCCAAGAATCACTGCGACCGGAATTCCCAGTTTGTGGACAATATTGAGTTGAGACCTCAATGAATCTTTACTGAGAGACTGCGCGATGGGAACGCCAATTTTTCTCAACTCTTCAAGGAGAATCAGACTTTTCTTTTTTGCGGCAGGACCAAGCTGTATCAGAAAAATTTTCGGCTTTGTATCAGACCGGGGTTTTAGACCCTTCTTTTTCATGAGATCAACAACGCGTTCTACGCCCATCGCACTGCCCACTGCGGGTACGCGTTTGCCCCACATCATCTCTGACAAATCGTCATAACGTCCCCCTCCCCCAAGGGCAGGAGGATTTTCTCCATCAGCATCTGACGGAAATACTTCAAAAATCGTCCTCCCGTAGTAATCAAGACCACGGACCAAATGGCTATCAAGAAAGTACGGTATGGAAATTTCATCAAGATACTCGAGGACTTCCGCAAAATGCTTTTTTGAAAATTCCCCAAGATAATCCACCATCGGGGGCGCGCCGTCTTTTAACGCCCCGCACCCGGGGACCTTACAATCAAGCAACCGTAACGGATTTTCTTTTATTCGGCGCTTGCAGTCTTTGCAAAGCATATCAATATGTTTCCGATAATAGGCAACGAGCTCCTTGCGATAGACGACGCGATCTTGTTTATCGCCAAGCGTATTGATATTTATAATAATATCTTTCAATCCGAGCGATTGGAGCGTCGAGACAAAAATACGGATGACAAGAGCGTCACTGATAGCATCGTCATCTCCAATGATTTCAATATTTGCCTGATGGAACTCGCGAAAGCGTCCCGCTTGCGGGTTCTCGTGGCGGAAAAATGCGCCTGCCGAGAAAAGTTTAACCGGTTGCGGCAAACTCTGCATGCCATTTTCGTGGTAAGCGCGCATAACCGAAACGGTTGCCTCCGGGCGCAGAGAGAGCCGATCGCCGCCGCGCGTGCGGAGATTATACATTTGTTTTTCTACGACATCGGACGTATCGCCAAGCGGCCGAACAAAGAGTTCGGTTTTTTCGAGGTGAGGAGTTGCAATCTGGCTGCATCCATAAAATTCAGAGACGCGCTTCGCCTCTTTTATAACACGCTCGAGGTACGTAAAATCTTCCGGGAGAACATCGTGCATTCCCTTTACGCTTGTTGGCATTTCTTTTTTGGGCTGATGGGGCATATTAAAAAACCGAGACTCGTGATAACGGCCAGAGCCGCAAAAAGGCGCGGCCCACAAGTTTGTTTGATTCTAAGACACCCCATACGCGAGAATCAGCGCTATCTCCGCGGTTATCGCCCAAAACAAAGAACTCACCCTCTCCGAGCGCCATTACATCGTCGGGGTACGTTAGTATGTTCGCGGGTAAGTATGACTCTTCAAGAAGAATCGGGACGCCGCCATCGCCTGATTTAATTTTTATTTTTCCCCCTTCTATAATAACGGTTTCTCCGGGAAGACCAACAACCCTCTTGATAAAGAATTTTCGCAGATCTCGCGGATAACGCAGGATAATGACATCCCCGCGCTCGGGTGGATGAAAACGATAAGTCAATTCATCAACGATGAGATACTCCCCGTCCTGGAACGTGGGTTCCATGGACGCCCCACGAACAACGAAGGGCTGCGCGACAAAGTACCGGATGGGAATCACAATAAGCAGAGAAATAACAAGCACACGTATGAGTTCCCAGAACTCATGTCGAATACTGCCTTGTTTCTTTTCTACCTCATCGGTATCTTCAAATTCTTCAACTGCCATATAAAAATATAAAATGTTAGCTTATTATATAGGAATTGAAAAGGTTTCGCAAGTATAGTGCAAGAGAAATATCGATGCTAGAGTAAATTTATGAAAACAATCGTGGGTCTGGGAAACCCGGGCAAAGAGTACGAGGGCACGCGGCATAATATAGGAAGAGAGACTGTCGCGGCAATCGCGAAGCATTTTGATTTTGAGCCGTGGCAGGAAAACAAAAAATTTTTTGGTCTGACGGCAACCGGCGCGA
>Ga0155790_123_pt1 | contig 7035 bp, 9 predicted proteins | sample RifCSPlowO2_01_FD_107444 | JGI IMG/M metagenome (GOLD analysis project Ga0155790, IMG submission 107444) | Candidatus Ryanbacteria bacterium RIFCSPLOWO2_01_FULL_47_79
TCGGGGCATTCCTTCCATTGCGGCTACCGAAACGATTACCATAACGCATGAATCGGGGGCTCGTCGCGATATTGAAATTAACAGTTTTGGCATAATATCTCTGCGATGAAAAGAGGTCAGACGCTTTTTGAAGTCATCCTTGCGCTTGCGATTTTTTCCCTTATTGCGACGACTCTTGTGAGCATGGCGGCTGGTGGTGCGCGCGGGCTTGTTGGTGGAGGAGAAATCACCCAAGCGGACTCTCTTGCCGATGAAGGCATCGAAGCGGTGCGCGGGGTGCGCGATCGCGCATGGAATGGACTTCCTTCAGGCGCGAGCCAGGTTGTCTTCAATGCGGGAAGGTGGGAACTCAATGGAATTGGCGTTCCAGAAGTTATGGGAAAATTTTCGCGGCTTATTTCACTTGATGAGGTATGCCGTACGAGTGCTGGCGCACTGACTTCTTGCCCCGGAGATTACGAGGATATTTACGTAAAAAAAGTTGCATCGCGCGTTGAGTGGCAAAATCAATTCGGGCTTCCTAATGTTGCCGAGCGCACAACGTATCTTGCAAACTGGGATTCCCGAGATTGGGTTGAAGATTCTGTGGCGGATTTTACGGATGGCGATTTCGCCGATACTGCCCTACACCCATCGTTTGGGGATGGAGACGGATCGGTTACTCTTGCCCCCATACCGGTGCCGCCAAAATCAATGATTGTATATGCAAAGAGTTCAGGTGATCCAAAACCATATTTTCGCTTATGGGATGGTACTTCGTGGGGAGACGAACAGGAAGCTCCTCCGGTTGGTGCGCCCGGAGTTGGAATACGGTATATGGTTTTGAAGTTTGCGCGCACGCGCGACGAGGCGATATTGGGAACGATGGATTCGTCTGGGCGTATTCGTGTACAGACCTGGGATGGCTCGGTATGGAGTTCGCCAATTTTTCTTGCAAGCGCGAGTGGTGAACGTGGATTTGATATAGAATACGAAACGACCAGCGACCGCGCGGTTGTCGTGTACAACAATCCTAGCATGCTAACCCCAGTAAGTTACCGTATTTGGGATGGATCGGCGTGGGTTTCTCAAGAGTCTATTTCTACAGTACTCGGTGGTGGGATATCATGGGTTGAACTTACCGCAAATCCTCTTTCCGGAAGCAATGAGATTGCTATGATGCTCATCGATTCAAGAGTGGATGTATACGGGATGGTATGGACGGGAAGCGTGTGGAGTAATATGGGTTCTTCGGCTGTGTGGGACGCGAATGCTTCAAATGCAACTACAAAAATATTTGATATTGCATACGAGCAAACAACGGGACGCGCGATGTTTATGTGGGGGCGCGCCGCGACTGGCCAGCTTTATTACCGTGTATGGGATGGGGGCGCGCTTACCGCTCCTACACTTCTTTCTATCTCTGCGATGAATGGCAGGTCGCGATGGCTTCGCCTTGCATCAGACTTTGCTGCTGGTTCAAACAAAATTATGATGGGGGTTCAGGGCGGTACCGGTGATTTGAATACGCGACTATGGTCCGGCACTGCGTGGGACACTGTTGCCCAGCATCCGGAACACGACAATTCTGTTGAAGAAGATCAGTCGCGGAGTTTTGATATTGTTTTTGAAACGCACCCGAGCAAGGTTGGACAGGCGATACTTGCGTGGGGCAATGGATCTACTGTTTCGCGAAAGTACTGGGATGATCTGACCTCGACATGGAGTGTGCCTACGACGAGTGGCGATGATACATCGTTTGTTACGCTTGCAGCAAATTCAATAAATGGCGATGTTTTTCTCGGCATATACCAAGATTCAACATCGGCGACAGACGACATTTTGGAAGAACATCTTACCGGTGGAAGTTCTCTGTGGAGCTTTGATGCAACTTTGTGGGGTGGGCCCACTCTTTCTGGAGCGGCTTTGGAACGTATTGTCATTGCGTCCGGAAAATTCAGTACATCACAAACATACCAATTTTCCGGCACTTATATTTCAAATGCATTCGACGCAGAAGCAACCCGCGCATTTAATGGTATTCAATGGAAAGAGAGCAAAACGAATCCTGCTTGCGGCGCATGTACAGTCCGTTTCCAGATTCAGACATCCGCCGACGGATTAAGTTGGCCGCCCACGTGGTCGGGTCCTCTTGGAAACAATGGAGATGAAATTGATTTTTTTATTATACCGACGGGCACACTTATTCATACCGACCACAACGGCGATCGGTGGGTACGATATCGCGCGACGCTTGAAGGCGATGGGTCAGAGACGCCCATTCTTGAGGAGATCAGAATTAATTACCGATAATATGCGCGCCGGCTTCACCCTTATCGAAATAATCATCTATATTGCAATCCTTGGGCTTATCGCGACGAGTCTGGTCACCTATAGCGTAAGCGTATCTTTATCGCGCAGGGGTTTTTCTGTAGTGCGGGAGGTCCAAGAGAATGCCCGAGTAGTTATGGGCGGCATCACGCGCGCCATTCGTTTTGCGGAATCTGTTAACAGCGGCGCTTCCGTGTTTGATTCAGATAACGGTATTCTTGAGCTTACACTCACGGATGTTGCGGAAAGCCCCACTCGATTTTTCCGTGATCCGGAAGGGCGGGTTTTTATACAGCGGGGTGCCCTGGCGCCCGAGCAGATGACAAGCGCCCAGGTGGAGGTTACTCGATTGCGTTTCAGTGATTATGATGGTGTTGTGCGTATAGAAATCACCGTGCGTCACAAGGGCGGGGGGAGCGGGGGATATAGTTACGAGTATGTTCTTACCGGTTCTGCGGATTTACGCTTATGAATACGCGTAAAAGTGGCGTTGCGGCGTTGCTTGTGGTTGTAGTATTAGGTGCTACAGCGCTTCTCATGACATTGGGAGCGACATTTCTTGGTTTAGGTGAGATTGATCAGGCGTTTACTCTCTCTCTGGGCGCGCGCGCTCGTTCGGTTGCTGAAGGTTGCGCAGAATACGCGCTTGAACAACTTCGTGAGAACCCTGCTTATACTGGCGGCGATCTGCCCACTTTTACTGATGGGTCATGTACGGTTTCGGTAAATCTCGACGGGCCGTTTCATGTTATTATTTCAAGAGGGCGGCACGGTATGTATTATAATACTTTGAATGTGCGGGTTGATCTTTCAGGAGAAACCGTGCAGCTTGTTGAGTTGAGTGAGTAAAATGTATGGTTCATTTTTTTCAGAAAAAAACTGTTGGCGTGAGCATCTCCGATAACGCGATAGAAGTTGTAGAACTTGTCCATGATGGCGCGTTCAAGATTTCATCGCGCGGGCGTGTTGAGCTCGAAACCGGTGTGATTGTAAAGGGAAGAATCTCAGATTCTTTAAAACTCACGGCTTCGTTTCGCGAGCTTTTTCGGAACGTAGAATTCCCTCATGAGATCATCTGCGGCTTGCCGGAGGCGCAGACGTTCCTCTCTATATATGAGTCGGAAGATATGAGCAAGGAAAGCATCACGCGCGCCGTGTATCAGAATATTCCTCTTGAGAAGGAAAATATTATTTTTTCATATGCAGTTGGACGCGATGAGAAAGAAAAAAAGAGAGTGCTTGTGATTGCCGCAAGCCGCGTGGTACTTTCCGAATGGAATAACTTTTTTATTTCTCTTGGTATTGAAGTTAAATTTTTTGATTCTGAAGCGCTTGCGATCGTACGGAACGTTTTTTCATCTCGTCCTAAAGATCCCGCGTGTATCGTGAGAAGCGATGCTTTTCTCACGATGATTTTGGTGTGCGATGAATATGGCCTCGCATACGCTTATTCGCTTCGTACCACAGGCGATACGACAATGATTGTTCGCGAAATTCGAGGCGCTTTTGATTATTATCGGCATCGCGAACAGAAAGACATTCATGCCCTTGTGCTCGTTGGCAGTTTATCTCGGACCTCGGGCTTTAAAGATTATATGGAAAAAAATATGGGGATTCCGGCAAAGAGCGACCTTCCCGAAACTGTCGATCTCGCGGCGCTTGGTATTGCAATGCGGGGTTTTGAGGAAGGGGATCCTGTATTAACGATAGAGGGAGCCGCACGGCACCATTCGCAGAAGATGCCGCTTGCGGGGTTAGTTGCTATTGCCACGTTGTCGGTGGCAATTGTGCTGGTGACTGTTCTGATTATATGGGCGTTGGTTCTTTGGTGAGTTGTGGATAACCGCATGCACGTCTTGGTGTTTTCCAATATAATGGAATAAGCAAGTGGAGTTTTAATGATAATAATATCACCATGAAAAGAGAAAAAAATACGATGCGCGGCTTTACTCTCATTGAGCTTCTCATTGTCATCGGTCTTATCGCGATCCTTGCGGGGGTTGTTTTTGTGGCGCTTGATCCCCTCACGCGATTTGCCGCCGCGCGAAACTCACGCCGCGCCGCGGATGTTTCTTCGATTCTAAGCGCGATCCGCGTGCATCAGGTTGATAACGGCGGAAATTATCATGCCAATATCGCTGGCCTCACTGACGATACGTTTTACATGATCGGCACCGCGTCGGGAAATCCCGGTTGCCAGAACGAGCCGGCCGGCAATATGCCCGTGTGCGCAACACAGGCAATTTTAGACAGCAATTGTGTTGATATTGTTCCGCTTTCAACTCTTGGTTATCTCGGTGTTGTTCCGCAGAGTCCCAATGGTTCCAAGTCATGGAGTCAAGCCAACACGGGTTACTATATGAGTAGGAACGCGAATAATTCTGTAACGGTTGGAGCATGTGAAGACGAGGGTCTTGGTGCGATTAAAATAACGCGATGAAGTATAAAAAAAACTCCGCCGCTGGCGGAGTTTTTTTTTGTGGGTTGAAAAAATATTATAAATATCTATACTTTCTAGGAATGTGTACGCAGACAAAGGGGAGGATTAGATGACTCACCGTAGTGTTATACTCAAGCTTTCTGGTCGGGCGTTCGGCGGCGGGGAGAAAAGCCCGTTCGACGCTCCGATGATCCGCGGTGTTGCATCGCAGATTGCGGAGGTGCGGAAGACCATGCCGACCCTGCGCATCAGCGTCGTGGTAGGCGGCGGGAACATCGTGCGCGGGCGCGATCTTGTGCCCGGCGGCATTTCTAACAGCGCCGCTGACTTTGCTGGCATGCTCGCCTCGGCGGCAAATGCCGTCTGCCTACAGAACGTGTTAGCGAACAGCTTCCATGTATCTGCAAAGCTGGCAATGCCGTTTGGACTTGGCGAGGCCGGCGGACAATTTGTCCAACCGGAAGCACAGAATGAGCTTGACAGCGGCGTGATCTTTGTCTTCGGCGGCGGGATTGGCCATCCCGGTTTTACCACCGACACGGCGGCGATCTACCGCGCGCGAGACGTAGGCGCGGCGCTTGTTCTGAAAGGAACGGACGTCGATGGCATCTACGACCGCGATCCCAAGGAGCAGGAGGGAGAGCTTCTTCCTCGGGTGTCCTACAAGGATTACTTGGCTCTTGACCTTGGCATCATGGATAAGACCGCGGTGACTTTGGCCGAGCAGCACGGCATCACGATCCGCGTGTTCAACGCATTTGAGCCCGACAACATCGCCCGCGCCCTGAAGGGTGAGAAAATCGGGTCCATCATCTCAAACAACCCTGCCTAACGGTGGGGGGTTTTATTTTTTGTGGTGTATATTTGAATATAAAAAAGAAAGGAGGCGCCGGAACGAAGTCCAACGCCTCAATAGGAAGCTTCAGGATATACGGAAAGGAAAGGTTTCAACTCGATACCATTCTTCGATCGCTCCCTCGGTGTACCACAACTCGGTACGTTGTGCGACGAAGTGCGTTCCTGCAATTGCGCATCCTTGTGCAACGACCCGCTGCAGGGTGACGACTTGTTCGTTCGAGAGGTCACCGTACGCGAGACTGAGGTGGGGGAAGTAATCTCCTTTGTCCACCCCGAACACTTTTTGCGCAAGAGCATTCGCATTCAGTACCGAATGGGTCTGGTCGATCTTAGAGAACAGGATCTGGAAGTAGGTCCCGTTAGAACCGACCTCACCGAGTTTGATCTCGTAAGGTGAAAGTTCTCCAGCCAACACTCGAGTTTTTTCACATACATCCTGCTCTCCACCCTCGACGCCACCAAGAAGGGTCACGTGCGGACCGAATACTGACGTTCGATACTGTGCCGCCGTGTTGCGGATGAGTTGATCTAGAAACACATACGTCTCGGTATCTCGTTCGGGAACGAGCCACAGAGAGTACCCTGTTGCTTTCGACATTTTCGCCTCCGTTTTTTTTGGTAGTTATAGTTAAGGTCCCAAGTTCAGTCCTAATATTATATGTCTATTTATCAAAAATCAATAGCGGCGTTTTGCTGCTTATTGAAAAAATTTCTTTTGTTTAATCTTGGCGGGGACGATGCCCGGAACTTTGAACCAAGAAAGTGGCTCAAATTCGACGATATTGATAAAAGTATACAGGAATTGAGGGCTATCTACAAAATTCACCCGGAATGGTTTGAGACACCAAAGCCGAGGTCAGACAAGGGCCAGAACGCAGTTGATTATTCGATCAATTAACACCCTCGGACGGACATGATTTTTAGCGACGGCTACTTCTTTCCTAGCTCACCACTGATCTAGTCTATCCAATTTTGATACCAATACCAAGTTTTGACAACCATAGTACCAAAACCCTTACTTGTATTTTTACCATCGTGTTTTCTCCAAAATTGGATGTGCTGGTACATTCCAAAATTCTTAAAACCCACTTCTTTAACTTTTTGGATAACTAGTGTTGCAGTAAACTTCTGCTTTTCCGTTTCTTCTTTTATCCAATATTCTTTTGAGATATTTTTTGCCAAATCGGATTTTGGATCAATAAACTCAATCACCCTATCTGCTTGTCCCTTCCTTTTTGCTAAAACTTTTGCGAACAAAAGGCGGTACGCAAACCTATCGCTTTTTGCCTCATCTTCGGAAAGTTTGCTATCAAAATCCGCAACATAAGAAATGACATTTTGAGGGATAAAACCCTCCTTGTCTTTAATAACTTTTGACTGCGAGTGGTCTAATTCCGAGAATTGCAAACTCAATGCCAAGTTACTAT
>Ga0155790_101_pt1 | contig 6357 bp, 9 predicted proteins | sample RifCSPlowO2_01_FD_107444 | JGI IMG/M metagenome (GOLD analysis project Ga0155790, IMG submission 107444) | Candidatus Ryanbacteria bacterium RIFCSPLOWO2_01_FULL_47_79
AGAACAGATGTAGGTGCAACATTTACCTCCGCCGTTTTTTGTGTTACAGTAACACTCTTTTATGGCAGGAGAAGCAATTATCCGATTCGAAAAGGCGGCCTTTGATTATGGCCACAATAAACCCATCCTCGCTGGGGTGGATTTTTCTATTCGCCGGGGTGCTAAGATCGCAATCATGGGGCAGAATGGGGCGGGTAAGAGTACAATTTTCCAACTAATTGTCGGGGCGCTTAAACTGGAAACCGGTTCAATTCATTTGGCGCCACGCCTAACCATTGCCATCGCCCGCCAGGTTATTCCGCGCGATCAGCTCGATTTAACGGTGCGAGAGTTTTTTGAGGCCTACGCCAGAATTCCAGAAGGCCAAGATAAAGTCTATGACATTGATCCCAAGATTGATGCGGTATTAGAGGTGGTAAACTTGCATGCAGGACACGATCGGATCATTCGCTCTTTTTCCGGCGGCCAGCAGGCGCGTTTGCTTTTAGCCTCAGCCTTAATTCAAGAGGCCGATGTTTTACTACTAGACGAGCCGACCAATAATCTCGACAAGGCCGGCATTGCTCACTTGCGCCAGTTTTTAATTGATTACAAAAAAACCGTCATTGTGGTCTCGCACGATGCTGACTTTTTGAATGCCTTTACGCATGGCGTGTTGTATCTAGATTTACATACAAAAAAGATTGAGCAGTACCAGGGTAACTATTTGAATGTGGTGGAGCAGATTACTGCCCGCATTGAAAAAGAAAACAGCGCTAACGCGCGCTTAGCCAAAGAGGCGATTGAGAAAAAGGAGAAGGCCAACTTCTTTGCCATGAAGGGTGGTCGCTTGCGCCTACTGGCCAAACGCATGCGCGAGGATGCGGCGGAAATGGAGGAGTCACAAATGGATGTGCGCAAAGAGGACAAAACCATTCGCTCCTTTACCATTCCCGCCCAGGAGGATTTAATTGGTAATATTGTCGCTCTGACCTCAGTCGGAATCATCAAGGGCCACAAAGCCGTCCAGCGCAAGGTAGAGATTGCTCTGCAGAAAAACCGTCACCTATTATTGGCTGGGCCAAATGGTATCGGCAAGAGTACCTTACTAGAGGCACTGGCTTCTGGTAAAGCTAAAGGGGCCCAAATTACCGCTGGTGTAACGGTTGGCTATTACCGCCAAGATTTTTCTACCCTAAATTTTGAGGATACGGTTTACCAGTCACTGCAATCAGTGGCTAAAGGATTGGGCGAGCAGGAAATTCGCTCCATCGCCGCCGGCTTTCTCATTACTGGTGATACCATTTTTACTAAAATCGGTAGCCTCTCGGAAGGCCAGAAAGGTTTAGTAGCCTTTGCACGTTTGGTCATGCAACGCCCGGGGTTACTAATTCTCGATGAGCCAACTAACCACATTAACTTTCGTCACTTGCCAGTAATTGCTCAGGCACTCGATCAGTATCGCGGGGCAATGATTTTAGTCAGTCACGTCCCAGAATTTGTTAGTCAGATTCGGATTGACGAAACCCTGGATCTAGGCGAGTAATATGTATTTCGTTTATCTCATTCTCTGTAAAGACAAAAGTATCTATACTGGTATTACTACTGATGTAAAACGGCGTTTTGCCGAACACCAAGCCGGCAAGGGTGGCCACTATACGCGTGCCAAAAAAGTTGTTAAAGTTTTATATAGTGAACCGCAGAAAACCCGTGGCCAAGCACTTAAACGCGAAGCCGAGATAAAACGGTGGAGCAGAAAAGAAAAATTAGCCCTAGCTAAAGCAGATAAAAACTATGAGTAAATACGAAGGATTAGTTGAGGCCGTTGCCGCCCCGATTATTGTAAACGATAACGGAAAGATTCTTTTAATAAAATCTCACAAGTGGGGAGATAAATATTTAATTCCTGGTGGCCACATAGAAATAGGCGAGACAATCTTTGAAACAGCAGAAAGGGAGGGAAAGGAGGAAACTGGTTTAGAACTATCTGCTCAAAACTGTGTAAATATCGGTGAGCTAATTTATGATCCTGATTATCATAGAAAGGCACATTTAATCTACTTTCATATAGTTTGCAAAGTTGTTTCCGGGGAGGTTAGTTTAGACGGCCGAGAGCTGAAAGAGTTTATCTGGGCCGATCCCCAAAAAGCCTTAGCTTTAGATTTTGTCGCAGGCATAAAACGTTCCATTCAAAATTATATAGATGGGGTAGAAATAAATGTAGAGTCAATAAGATTTTGATATGTCGCCCAAAAATTTGGATAACTAGTGGTTTGATAGTTGGCTCACTGTTAGGCGGATTTATTCCGGCACTGTGGGGCGATAGTGGATTTTCGGTAACCTCAGCTATTTTTAATTTTATTGGTGGCGCGGTTGGGCTGTATGTTGGTTATAAAATCAGTCAAGCGTTTTAGTTAAACTGCAAGAAAAGTTTCAAGCGCTATTAAAATGACCGAAGAAGAAATTAAAGCTAAGCTAACACCTGAACAGTACGAAATTTTGCGTAAGGGTGCTACTGAGGCGCCTTTCATTGGTCAGTATGTGAACGAGCACGCCAGGGGGATGTACCGATGCACAGTTTGCGGTCAGCAGTTATTTTCCTCAGAGGCGAAGTTCGACTCTGGCACCGGTTGGCCTAGCTTCACAGATCCAGTTAACCTAGAAAATGTTGAGCTGGTAAATGATAACAAACTTGGGGTTGGCCGTACGGAGGTCCGTTGTAAACGTTGCGGTTCACATCTCGGCCATGTTTTTGAGGACGGCCCAGAGGATAAGGGTGGTAAACGTTATTGCATCAACTCGCTCTGCTTAGAACTGAATAAGGGGTAGTCTATGTCACTGTGTTTGACGTAATATTCTTTTCAGTGTATAATATAAATAGGAATAACTGTAAGTTGCTTTACAAAAACAAGGAGAATACAAATTGAGACAATTTCTCAGACGCGTTTACGAGGTCTATAGACCTCTCCGATTTTCGATGCTTGGGCTCTTCGGTTTTATCATCCTATCCCAAGCTATCAACATGGCTTCGCCATGGCTCAACAGCAAGATAATCGACGGGCTGGTGCGGACATCTCCACTCAGCCAAATCTATATCTTCGCTGGCATCACAAGTGCTCTATGGATCTTCAGATCAACCTTCTACGGTTGGTTGCGAGACAGGTACGAGTTGGCCCACATCGATTACGCCATACCAAAGCGAATGCAGGAAGTCACGCTGGCCAAGTTGTTCGGTTTCTCAATCGGACAACACACCAGCGAAAACTCCGGCATCAAACAGACTGTCATCAACCGCGGCGAAAACGCTTTGGTCAGTCTCGGTGATATCGTGCTTTACCAAGCATTTCCGCTTTTGGCCGAAGTCGTCATTTTGACGGGCGTTTTGTTCTATTGGAGTCGGTTGATTGGTTGTGTTGTTTTGGTCGCCGTCGTGCTTTACGCACTGGCGGTGATAAAAATTAACAGCCACTTCCGACCCGACATGAAGAAAATCGAGAAGCTGTTCATCAGCGACTCCAAATTCCAAGGCGAGATCGTTCGCAACATTGGTCTGGTCATGGCCAACGCCCAAGAAGACCGGGCACAAAAGGAATGCAAAGAAAGTCTGGGCGGAGCATATGGTTTTGCGCGTAACGTGTGGGACCGCTTCGTAACCTGGGCGGCCTTTCGCAACGCCATTTCCGTGATTGCTCTCTCGGTCGTGCTGATCATCTGCATTAACGGGGTGCATAGCAAGATATATACGCTCGGCCAGTTCGTTATGTTCATGGCTTGGGCCAACAATGCGTTAGGTAATCTTGGCAACATGAGTCCGCTTCATCGCCGGCTCATTCAGCACTACACTTCGGTTAGACGATACTTCGATATGCTCGGCATCGAGCCGGATGTCAAAGTTCTGCCCAACCCAGTTAGGCCGGATAAGTTTGCCGGACGGATTGAGTTTAAGAACGTCACTTTCCGCTATCGTGGCAGGGATGTTCAAGGACAAATCGAAGAGGATGACGAAGAGCCGAAACAGGCACAGCCAAAAGTAATTAATCCAGCTCTCGACGATGTCAGCTTTGTAATCGAGCCTGGGCAGACTGTCGCATTTGTCGGTGAATCCGGCGCAGGCAAGTCCACTCTGGTCAACGCCATAATCCGAGCACAAGACCCGGAGTCAGGACAGATTACTGTGGACGGCAACGATCTGCGGGTGCTTGACCTCAAACATTTTCGCAAGGCAATCGGGATCGTCAACCAAGATGTTTCCCTGTTCGATCAGACACTTCGCTACAACATCACATTCGGTCTGAACGGCCGAGCCGCTAAACTAAGTGATAAAGAACTCTCTAATGTCGCCGAAATGTCGTGTATCGACCGCTTCTTCCATCGGTTGGAAAAGGGGTTTGATACGCTCATCGGCGAACGTGGAGTAAAACTGTCGGGTGGTGAACGCCAAAGAGTCGGCATTGCCAGAGCGTTGATTAAAGAGCCGGATATTCTGATCTTTGACGAAGCGACGAGCAGTCTCGATTCCGAGAACGAGGGGCTGATTCAAGAATCCATCGAACAGGCATCCAAAGGCCGCACGACAATCATTATTGCTCACCGTTTCAGCACCATTCGGAACGTCGACAAAGTGATCGTTTTCGACAAGGGCAAAGTAGTCGGCCAAGGCACACACGAAGAACTCGCGGCAAACTGCGAGACCTATCAACGTCTGACCCGTAAACAAATCTTTGCTTAATTTCTCCAGAAGAGGTCGTTAAAAATCATGAAGAGCCTGACCAGCTCTTTTTTGTTTGCACAGAATTTAAAAAACTAATAAGCTTTGGTTATCAGAATGAAAACCCTCAAGTTTAAAGACTTTAAGGCCGAATGGATTTTGGCAGGAACCAAAACCGCTACCATGCGGTTATTTGATGATAAAGATTTGCAAGTCGGCGATGAGTTGGATTTGATTAACAGCGATAGTGGAGAAAGTTTTGCTAAGGCCATAATTACCGGAGTGTTATTCCGCAATCTAGGCGAAGTAGATGATGTTGATCTCGACGGTCATGAGAAGTGGAACAGTCCGGCAGAAATGCTACAGTCTCTGCAAACCTATTATGGCGATAAAGTTAACTCCGAAACACCAGTTAAAATAGTAAGATTTAAGTTATATGATTAAGCGACTACATTCTACCCTCTTTTTTGTCGGAGATTTAGGTCGGACCGCAGAGTTTTATGAGAAACTAGGCTTTGCAGTGCAGAAGTTTGATGATGTGGTGCGAATCAAAATAGGTGATTTTACCCTGGCTTTTATGGATGAGAAAAAAGTCGAAATAGATAAAGAATCGGGCGTAAACCCTAAGGGGATCGGGACTTTTACCTATGTTGAGGTGGATGACGTTGACCAGCATTTTCAATTAGTAAAAGATGCTGGCGTTAAAACTTCTAGTGAACCAAAAGACTGGCCCTGGGGAAAACGTGAATTTGCCGTCAAAGACCCAGACGGATACAAGATTGTTTTCTATTCGCCAGTAAAGAAGTAGAAATGAAAAACATCTACATCATTCATGGTTGGGATGGGAGTCCGGAGGAGCCGATGTTGCAGTGGTTGAAAAGTAATTTAGAAAAAGCTGGTCATCAAGTAACCGTGCCGGCGATGCCAGACCCAGGCACACCAACGATTGCTAGTTGGGTAGGAAAGTTGCAAGAAACTATAAAACCCAACACGGAAACTATTTTAGTTGGGCATAGTGTGGGTTGCCAGGCGGTGTTGCGCTATTTGGAAACTCTGTCAGATGAAGTAAAAATTGCCGGGGTAGTTTTAATTGCGCCTTGGATGGAGCTAGATCAACAAACTATCACGGAAGAGGGTGAGGCGGTAATCGCCATTGCCAAGCCCTGGATGGAGACACCAATTAACTTTACCAAAATGAAATCACACATCGGAAAAACCGTGGCCATCTTCTCTGATAATGATCCCTATGTACCACTTAATCAGAAAGATTTATTTGCCAGAGAGCTAAATGCAGAAGTTGTAGTTGAAAACAACAAAGGGCACTTTTCGGTGGGTGATGGTATAACCGAACTGCCTGCGGCGCTCGAAGCGGTAGAGAAATTGTAATAACCCCCAGTCTTAGGCGTCTAAATATATAATGCTAAAACCATGGATTCGCTGGCCATTATTGGTAGTAGGTAATACTGTGCTGGCTATTGTGGTCTGGTTTTTGTTACCGTAGCAGGCAGAGATGGCAGTGTTGCCAGCTGTCTCTCCCACTATAGTAGAAACACCGAGTACTCCGATAATTGAAGAGAAAATTTTGGGTTCACTGACATAATTTGGTTGAAGATTTGCCATTGCAAGTAATAGATTTCTTGATTCGAAGAAACGCCGTCGCGCGAAGTAAA